>OBAS01000093.1_pt1 | contig 115580 bp, 114 predicted proteins | sample 1517591 | NCBI WGS metagenome assembly OBAS01 (sample SAMN04571700, study PRJEB22368) | human gut metagenome | biome: human gut; material: stool | host: Homo sapiens | place: Luxembourg | collected 2012-10-05
GCGCTCCTTTGATACCCCACTGCATTTTCCCGCCAAAAGTGACGTTCTCTACCCGAAGGTCAGCTACAGAGCTCTGCGCAATCCAGGCACAGCCATTGCTGTTACTTCCGTATGGTGTGGAAAAATGGGAATTCCTGATAATGTTGTTTTTACCCGACACGGAAAACACATTGAATGTGCCAGACGGAAGCACACGGTGATTCTCAACGGTCAGGCCTTCCACCAGTACGTTATCGACAATGTTTCCCAGAGTTGGTCCGCACTGAGTGAGCGTCACACCCCGAAGGTTTATATCAGAACCCGTCAACAGGTAGCGTACATGGTGCATATAACCACCAGTAATATTAAGACGCCCCCGCTTAGATGAGTATTCAAAATAATCCCCTGAGAGGTTCTGGCTATCTATTGTATGACACCCAATAAACTCAATCCCGCGGCAGTGGTCATTATCATAGTCAGATGTATCATCATCGCTAGTGTCGTTCATGACCGTCGTGCCAACCGCCCTAAACATACGATGACCGATATTGCTCCATGACAACTCCACGCCAATAAACTGAAGGCCGTCTACTCCCTCAAAAACGGATGGGCCGTAAGCCAACGGGTCGTTATTACGAATCCCTTCCAGTTTCCCACCGATAATAAAGTTATGCCGTGAACGCTTACCAAATTTCATCATCGCCGGGCAGGTTTCAATATGTAGTCCAATGAATCTGTTTGCATTAGAGCCATCGGTACCGTCATTGCCTGGGCCAAAATTCAACCCATATTTAATATTGTTTCGGTCTCGCGTATTACCGCAGTGCATGATACGAAGGTTATAAATAGTGGAGTCCCACACCGATTCGCCAGTTAACCCCTCACCGTCAAGATACCGCATCTCAACATTTTCAATAATTGCATACGAACTATGCTCAAGCTTAATGCCGCCAACGTTCTCTGCAATAACGACCCCTGGGAATTTATTCTGAAAACCATAACCGATTTTAAAATTTCGAAAGACAGGACGGAATAACCGCTTTGCACCGCCGCTGGGCGTGGTGGCCTCGGTGCCTTTGGTGATCCAGACGTGAGACGCATCAGTCCCGGCCTCCGGAACAAATAACGTACCGTCATTGCCCTCAATTACAATATTGGACTTTACCAACAAACCCGCTGCGAGAAACACGCCACCACGGAATACCAGTCGGGGATAGGTGGTGATATCACCGTTAAAGGTACTGTCGACCTGGCTGTTGATTTGGGCGATGGCGTCCAGAATGCCCTGGGTTGAGCTCGTCTGTCCGGTCGGGTCTATTCCCGGAAACGCGTCGGCATAAAATTCCCTCAGTGCGTTCTGTACGTTTCCGGGCTGCTGGAGCTTCGACATACCCGCTCCCAAGCCTGGTTTGCTTGAACCCAGGTCTTGGCGAATTGTATCGCCGTCCATCAGAACGAAGTGAGTAACGTCGTTCGTAAAGCTGGTTGCATCGGTTCCGGTGGTTGTAAATCCGACGTCTGTAGCAGTATTCAAGCGGTAATACTGGTTGTTATAGCGGATGTACTGGTTACGGGCACTGAACTGGAACGGGCCATTCTGGTAATCACCCAAAAAAACGTAACCAGAACTATCAAGGAAGGATGCAAATCGATTTTCTTTGTCTATCTGGGAGTTCAGAAACAAAGAATCCTGTAGAGTTATTTGCGAATGAAATTTATCATTCGTATCTCTAATAGTCTTTCTGATAGTAGATATACTTTTTCCAAATCTATCGATCACCTCATCAGCATCACTGTTCAAAAAATCATCATACACAAGTGCATTATCATTAATGTCCTTCATGCTGTTTGAAGGGCGTGGGTTTCCGGTGTTATATCTTTGGGCCATAACCAGTTCCGTTAAATGTGGTGCAATGATTTGCATTGATAAAAATATCAAATAAAGATATAATTAATGATTGGTGTTTTAATTTACATGCTTTCAGCTCATAGCATGAAAATAATCAAAAGCGAACCAACATTAAAAATAAAGAATTAGTAGCTAAAAGAGTAATAGAATGAATACAAAGTTAAATCATTGGTTGGATGTTTGCCGAGCACTAGCTATAAGCTTGGTGCTTTTATCGCATGGGCGCACCTTCTTGGTGCCATTAATGCCCGAAACCAATATATTTAAATTCGGCGGATTTCTTGGAGTTGAGTTATTCTTTGTCCTTTCTGGGTTTTTAATTGGGAGAATATTAATTGAAAAAATAAACAACCAAGAATCTCCTCGGGAGTGGATTCCTAGTTTTTGGTTAAGACGCTGGCTTAGAACGTATCCAAGTTATATTTTATTTCTCTTCATAAACATAATTCTTATATTTAGCATTAGACCGGATATCTTCCCAAGTGTTTTAAGATATTTGACTTTCTCGCAAAGCTTGCTATCGCCACACCCTTCATTTTTTGGGGAGGCCTGGAGTTTGGCTGTGGAGGAGATTTTTTATCTTATTACCCCATTGTTATTTTGGGTGTTTTTTGCTCTAACGAATAATAAAAAAACATCCATTAACTTGGCAATTGTGGTTCTAATTACTTTACCACTTGCACTAAGAATTAACGCAGCTTTTAATTCCAGTCTTACATTTAATGAAATCAGAACAATTTCGTTATTTAGAATAGACTCGATAGTGTATGGTGTCTTGGGTCTAATTATTTGTAACACCCCTGCCTTTAATAAGATGAAAATGATTGGAGTGGCATTAATACCATTGTGCATCTTCATTTCCGCACAAGATGACGAATTAATAAACAATAACACCTTCTATAAAGTATTTTTATTTCCCATGGCAAACATAGGGTTTGCATTCATGATATGCGGTTGGATACATTTAAAAATAAGCAAGCAGATTATGCACATAGTTTCACGTATTGCCAGATGGTCCTATGCAGCATATTTAATTAACCTGCCAGTTATTTTTTTACTTAAACAAACACTTCCCACGCCGACCACTTACGCAAGTTGCATTACTCAATGGTTATTATTCTTTTTATTAACACTATCACTTTCATATTTTATTTATAACACATTCGAGAAAACCATATTAAAGGCAAGAGATAAACTAACCTCATCATAAAAAAGGGCCGCACGGCCCTTTTTTTATACACCTATTGCAAACCAAAAAAAGTTATCAATTGCCACCGCATCATTAGCCAGCCGCCCATATGCAGTAAACCCTTCTGCACTTGGATCACTAACTGTAGAAAACCTACCATCTCCAGATGTTATCTTAACAGAAGAAACAAAAAAAGGAGGAAAAGAGAAAGCAACTGGATATGTAATATTTAATGAAGTTCCGCTTGAATATTCCCGACCCCATTGGATTAGCAATCCTGATGGAAATTTCTGATAACCTCTTGCTTCCAGCAAAGCTGGGAAATTACTTTTAATAATTTCACCAATACTTTTAAATACCTGGCCATCGTCGCCCGAATCAAGAGTTAATCCAGAACCTTCAACAACATTAACCAACTCCCGCTGGAATGTGTTCAGCATTTCAGCATTTATAATGGTCGGTGAAATCCCATTAGCAACATTGCCATTAGTATATTCACCATTAGCATCAGCAGTATCTGTCGTACTTCCAACTTTTCTCATGATTAACCTTTAAATGTTAGTTTCCTGAAATGTATCCAGAGGCGATATCAAAAATAGTTGCAAACTCAGGGGTGACTTCGTACACTTCTTCGTCATTAAACCCAAAATAGATATAACCGAATTTTACAAGCGTATAGGATGGAGACAGCGCTGAAATGCGACACTCTAGTTGCCTGTTTCCCCATGAACGCAATGGGTCTCCGCAATAACTTATCCCAACTCGGGAGTACGTTATATTCGTTTCCTCTCCTCCAACCATCCAGACAAATGGCCAGTCATCACCATTTAACCCATCACCACAAACTGATAATCCCGCTCGTGCCTGTCGGTATTCTTTAATCGAGATGGTATAACCCATTGCTGCAGCAATACTGATGAAATAGCTTTTTGACTGACCTCCGGTACTGATTAATTTTGAGACGATTGCATTTTGTCGCTTGGCGATTGTGTCGACCTCGCCAATGGAGCAATCATCAGGCAATCCAAGCGTATTTTCCCAGTCAGTGAGCATGATGGTAGCTGTCTTAGGGAAAGCGCCACTAAGAAGAGCCTGAGCGTCATTATCACTACGTTGAAAACTCCTTGCCAGCGCCCGAAGCACTGCCGTCTGCACTGCGTTTTTATCTCTTGTCCAGGCTCTTCCTGGCGGGATTAGTGCCTGTAGCGCTTTAAGGTAGTCGTCAGTTGAGAAGAGGCTCATGTGTAGTTCACCTCGCCACGAACGGCCATCTCCCCTATTCCCGGCTCAATATTTGCCGATGGGGAGACCAGAATAAAACCTGCTGTCCCAGAGACATCCCCTATCGCACGGTTGAGGTCTGAAAGATAGATTTTTCCTGTTCCGAGAGGATCAGCAGATTCAAACAGAACGCTGTCAATAGCGTCAGCTATAGCAGCAGTTGTAGTGCTACTCGCATCAGAGATACCTCTTATCTCAAAATCAATAACCCGCGCAGTAGGCGAACAGATGTAATTCAGGGAAGTCACAGGGGCAAGTGGGTACATATAATCGGCCACCCTTCCCTGATCGCCCGTAGCCTTTACTGCGCCCCATTCTTCCAGTTGTGATAGGCCATCCGTGCCAACCGGGAACCCATGGTTTGTCTTGTCGTTGCCATCACACATGATGTAAATCACAACGGTACCGGGCCCCATTCCTCTCCGGCGGACCCATGCACGTGTAACGCCTGATACAGCCAGAGCCCAGGTACGATAATCAGTATCGCTGCCACCTTGCGGAGGGTTTTGAAACAACAGAAGGCCGCGCTGTCGAAAATCCTCTTCATCTTCAATATCGGCGCCGCCGGTGGCTGGCTGAATGAGCGTGACCGTGCTTTCAATGCCAGACACATTCGCATCAAGGGTCAGGATGGTACCGGCATCAGCATTTCCCCGGCTGCCACCTCCGGTGACATCCTCGGCGATATCAGGTAATATGGCGGTAACAGCAACTGTAGCTGTGCCAGAGGTGCCGATCGTTACACCAGCATCAGTTGTGTACTGATAACCATCCGCGCGATTAATTACTGCCCCCGCATCTAACGTCCTTCCGGATGTCCCTTTGATTTGCACTTCAGGTGATCTAGCGGCAGTAGCTGCTTTACGATAGGCCTGTTTCAGCGCCATCCATCCAGCAAGCCATTCATCTGTCGATGTGAAAGGGGTACATTGCCGGGCAATATAATCCAGATAGGCATAATGCAAATGCGCCATGCCAGCGTCCATATCCGCCAGCACCTTCAAATTTCCGAACCGCAGCAGTGCGCCGACCTTCTCCAGTTCCGCCTGCATGAACTGTTGATTTTCCGTTCTCAGCTCACTGAGCGTTTTTCTTTTAAATGGCATTGTTCAGTTGCTCCCATAGCCAGAAGAATTTGAACTCCTGCCAGTCCCCTGCCGGCGGCAAATACCGGATGATCAGATTCAGCCTGTCAGGGAAGACAATTTCCGATTGCGCCTGTATCTCTGCCACAATGCCATCCGATTTCATCCAGGCCAGCGCCTCTTCGGCATAATCTTCCGCTCTCATCGCCACTTCGCGAGTCAGCTTTTCACGTCGCAGTAGCCACAGCCTTGAGCCAATATTCCGATCGTTGTCCAGATCACCCCACCAGCCGCGGCGGTCGGTACCTTCATAATTGTCGTCAGCGCGAGCCAGCCCGTCGGTAAACAGGCTGATAATCACTGCCGTGTACATGTCATTTTCTGAGGTTAAGATGCCGTTTCCGGCCTGCCAGTCTGCGTGAAGGGCATCAACATTCCAGAAAGAGGAAATATCACTCATACCTGACTCTCTGTTTTTTCGCTGGTTTTGATGCTGTCACCGGACTGAACGTTTTTAACGTCATGGTCATGACCGTTGTAAGCATCGCGCAACGCTTTGAGCGTTTTATCGTTCTTCTCGCAGTTGTCGATGATGTCTCCCGTCACCAGGAGTCTGGGGGTAACCAGTTTTACCTGCTCCGTTGCCGTCGCGGTGATATTTGCGGCATTACTGATCTCCACATCTTTACCTTTGGCATCAATAAAAATGCCCGACTCGGTCAGATGGATATTCAGCCCCCACTGGTTGTAGATTACCGTTTCCCCTGGCTTCAGCCCGGTATGGCGATACCCCTGATGGTTAGAAGCGATGACAACTGGGCTGGAACGATCACCTCCCAGAAACGCAATAACCACATCAGCGCCCGCCGGCAATCCCGATGAAAAGCCAAAATCGGAAAACCGTGGCGCACTGGCCACTTCCAGCGGGGTCTGATACTGCACTTCCTGTACCACCCCGCTATCTTTCTGGCTGGTAATACGACCAATGCCCAGCATACCCGCGATGCGGGTCGCCGATTTTCTTAAATTTTGAATCATTGGTTTAATCCCGGGATTTGCTGATAGAAGGCGTAGGGCTGGACACTGAAGGCTTCCGGCGGTAACAGGTACATTCTGGCGTGAGTGCCGTCGCTGTCTCTGATGTAGGTCACCTCGGCAATCAACATTTCCGTATCCGGAAGTTGCATTGAGGGGATATTTACCGGGATCAGCGTGTTCGGCTCCCAGAGTTTTCCCGCTTTATCGCGCCAGGAATCAATCGTGACGCTCAATGGCTTTGAGCGGCCGTATCGTCGGTTCATCTCCCAGTCGATGGCGCGCTGCGCCTGCTGGGATGCCATCAGCGTACTTTCAACGATAATGATCCGTTTCCGGTAGCGCATGCTTGCCGCCTCCGGATCACGCGCTGTCGCCAGCGTCACCGAGTCATAAGCTGTATCCGGTGAGAATCCTGCAATCGGAGAAATGCTCATCGATACGCCGACGTAATCAGAAAAGCGGTCTGCCATCGAACGGCGGTAATAAGCCTGTTCGATATTTACCCCTTCAGCGATACCGCTGGACGCGCGCTTTGCGCCCACCCGGGTAAGAAATAAATTGCCGTCAGGCTGATCGTAATAGAGCAGAGCTGACCAGCGGGAGACCCGTTCAAGTATTTCCTGCGGCGACTCCCCCCAGTTGAGCGTGAACTGGGGAACGCTGACTAAATCATCGATATCAGTGGAAACCGTAATGTCGTAATACGATGCAAGCCTGGATGCTATATCCAGCGCATTGCCGCCGTTGATAACGTTGTTCGGCCATTCTGCCGAGCAATCGACAAGATCACAGCACTTATTGCGCCCCGTTGCCCTGACTTCATGGCGCGACCGGGAAATTGATGGTGACCAGTCGTCTACATAGCCTGTTATAACCAGATCGCTTCCGAGTTTTACCTGGCAGGGCATCCCCTCCTTCACCAGCTGTTTCTGATCACTACCGGGAAAATAATCCATCAGACCCAGATCAAAATCGGAGGGGAAACGCTCAATGCCGCGGGTCACCCGCACAGAATCCCACCCCTCAATAACTTTCCCGCCCACAGTCAGAGAGACGATATCCTGATCGTTATCCGTACTCATTGTCTCAACACCTTCATCGTCGTCGGCATAAACGCCGGATGCGGCACACTGGCTTCCTGTATCAGTTCATTTGCCCGTAAGGCATCCTGATACAGACGGTTTTCCCCTTTGGTGCCAAGCTCAGCGTAAGTGCCATTGGTGGTGGTGAAAGCGTGGCCATAAAGCTGTTTATCCCATGCCCAGCGGCCCGTTGCATCATTCAGAAACTCCCGGATGGCATCCAGTGATGCGGTGTCATCATAAGGGTTAATGACAAAATCAAAGGTCTTATCCTGCAGGTTGCCAAGGGCATCAATAAAATCCGGCGCGCCTGCGCCGCCGGCCATGCCCGAGATGGTCAGCGTCAGTCCTGCGGGCGTCACCTCGCCGCCCTGAACGCCGAGGTAATTCAGCCTGATATCAATACCATTGCCCAGTAACCCGGCATTCTTGGCCGTCAGTGTCACGGTATCTGTGGCATCGGCTTTTACAGCAGCGGTCACCGGCAGTTCCGTTTTGCGGGTAATCGCCGCGACCAGCGCAGTGGCAATCTGAACCGGAGTGTCAGTCGCCAGTACGGTCAGTTGTACGCGAACGCCAGCAATATAAAGAGAGATAACGCCGGTTTCTGTCGCCTGTGTGGCAACCTTGATACTGCCTGTTGCCACTGCCATCGAATCCGCATCATCAGCCAGCGGAAGGATCCAGACCTCCGCAGCAGTATCGTTTTTTTGATACGCTGTCATCATGCCATGCAGCATTGAGCCTTTTCCGGTAAGCTCACCCACCGCATTGGGAGAAGAGACTTTTACCGGGATTTTTTCCTGTGCAGAACCTGATGCCAGCATCTGACCAATCAGAAGCGTTCGCTGTGTAGCGGTCGCCGTGTTGGCCATGGAGTTATCAAACTCCACATAAAAAAGCGGCACACGTAAATTGCCGGGAACTCGCGAAAATGGAACGGTCATTTAGTTACGCCCTCTTTTTTTACGGCGTTTTTAACGCCCTTTTCCGGTACCTGGCTGACGTCACCATCCTTCATGCGGCGGCGCCAGAACGTATTATCAGGTACCTCCGCGCCATCTTTGGGCAAAGGCTCCCCCCTGACAGGGCAGCGAACGCTGATCCCGTCCTTCGGTTTTACAAACATGATTACTCCTGAAGGTCTATTTTTACGCCAGGCTGCGGCGTACCGTCCGGCATGTTGATGGTGATGTCGATCCCCGCCAGCGGTACCGTATCGATCGGATAAAAGTCCTCAGGTCCCTGATAGTGCTCAATATCAATTTCGATAAGCAGCTGGCCCATATGCGCTTCGCCATCCGCATCAACATCAATCGTCGAGCGAACCTCCGCATATTTCTGGATGTTCCGGGTCAACTCGTAGCTGTTAATCACCGCCCTTTCCACCTGTTCCCGGAGCTCCTCCAGTGCAACCTCCGCGCGCATGGCGCCATCATCAGTGGTTTCACTGTCATACTCCTGAACCCGGCCGGTAATACGAACGGTGGTCAGAGAGGTGAAGGCCGGGGTATTTCGCCCCTGCGCCTTTTTGTGATCAAATGGCGTCTGAACAAGCAATGCAGGGTACAAGTCCGGCGAAGTTGCCCAGTCACGCGGGGAATACACACGATCGCCGGCGGCGGTTTTATCTTTCAGCGCGGCCACGACCATTTGTCGTATTGCGGAAGCATTCATCGGGTTTTCGCTACATTGAGAACGAGACGCGAGCCGCCATGGCTGTCCGGTTCGACGTTGGACACAACAAATAACTGATTGATGACCTGACCCCCGACCGTTTTAATAAACACACGGTCAGATACGGCAGGCTGCGGTTTACCCAATTGACGAAATTCAGCATCACGCACACCCAGCATCGGGCTGGAGGTGTTAATTTCTGATTCACCATCAAGATTTTCTGCAACCTGCGCATAGCCACGGTCAAAAATACCGTTAATCGTAAAAGGAGTACCGTTGCGGGGACGGTACTCATGCTCATCGCCAAACACGCCATGGAGCGGACTCAGAAGATGTAAATCCCAGTCCACGCCCATCAGCTTACTCCGTTGTGATTTTCACACCACGCACAGCAGATAATGCGCGCTGTCGCAGAGCATGGACATCGGCAATTACACCTGCTGCCAGCAGACGCTCGGCATCCTTACCGGAGACCGGAATAAGGGAGTTTTCCCGATAGACCTCACCGTCATGGCGGATGCAATTCCCTTTCAGCACCACAAACTCAGGCTCCGGGGCATCTTCCTGGTCATCTTCTTCAGCGGTATCCTCATCATCTGATGGTTCGCCGTGTTTATCGTCATGCTGTTGGGTCTCATGAACGCTGCCACCAGCATTCAGGTCGATATTCAGGGCGTCTTCGGTGGCGCCTTCCGCATTCAGATCATCGCCCAGTACAGTTTTGGTTGTTTTAGCCATATCAGACCACCGTTGCACAAAGGGATGCATTTACCCGGCTCGGAATAACCAGCGGAGAGGATTGCATCAGGATAAGACGCTGGGCCGGATCTTCTTTCACCCAGGATTTTGGCGCATAGGCCAGGGGACCGTAGTTAAATGCCGGGTCCAGGATAACGCCAAAAGCGCGGGTACCCATCAGATCAGCGCCAGACATAATAACGGCGCCGTCGGGGATCATCGGCTTCTCGACATTATCAAGTGGGTCAATAAACCAGTCGTTATATAACCAGAGGTCAAAGTTACCCCAGCGTCCTTTATAAATAGCGCCCTTCATCGCCTGTGGGCCAGCGTTAATCTGGTTACCAAACGGGCTCAGCGCCGGGAACGTGATGGCGTTATCTTTGATGGTGGTGTCCAGTCGGAAAGCACGCCATGACTTGCTTGTGAACACCAGATCCGTCGCGACGGAACCGGATTCTTTCAGGAAAAGCGTCTGCCAGATTTCAATATCATCAGAGGGTTGGGTATTAGTGGCACCCGCGGCAACCGTCAGCGGCCACTTATCTGAACCACTCAGAGTGATAGTCAAATCCGGAGAGCGCCCGAAATCCACTACTTTGGTTTCATAGCCTTCCCCGGCAACCGTGACGGTACCGGACACCAGCGCGCTGGCCGCCATCCACTCAAGACGACGGTTGATCATGTCAATCTGATCGGTCATCTCAAACTGCAGGTTCAACATTTCGCGTTCTGCGGCGGTATATTCACCGCCAATACGCTCACCAATCTGGCGACGAATCGGTTTACGCAGATCCGGCGCGCGCTTATCTTTGATATAAGCTGGTTTGAACGTATTGGTCTGGTATTTACGGGACTCGACCAGCTTACCTTCCACCAGCGGGGAGACGAATGGCGCCATACGACGCAGGCCGACATCCACGTCAATCGCCACTTCTTCAGTCTCATAAGTCACGACGTTCGGGAAGAAGCGATCAAGCAGCCAGTTCTGACTGGTTTTCAGGTTAGGAACGACCTGTACCAGCACACTGGTATCATAAATATTTTCCATATTCAGTCTCTTGATAATGCCAGCCGCACGCTGGCATAAATTTTAAATGGGTCAACGCCTGCCGGTTAAAGCATTCGCCAGGAGAAATGAGGGATAAATCAGGAGGTGGTTGAAGGTGCCTGGGCGCTGTCTTTCAGGAAGATGGCCAGCGGGCGTAGTGCTGTTTTCAGTTCCGACGCAGTCCAGGAAGTGTCAAAAATAATATAATTCTGGTTGAACTCCCCCATCAGATACAGGCCGCCGGACTGATCGCCATGGGTGGAAGCGTCAACATCATCAACCAGAATGGCCGCCGGCGTCTCGCTACCATCCGTTGCGGTTTTCACACTGACGGTGTATTTACCACTGGCGGTGATCATGCCAAGCACAGTGCCACGCTTATACACACCGCCGGTGATCGTGCCGGTATCCGTGACCAGTTGCAGCGTCCCGGCAATTAACTGATCCGGCACAAACGCTGAACTCTTCATGCCAGGTGCAAAGGCATTCTGACCAAATTGATCCATTATTTCTCTCCTTTAATGGAGTTGTAGAGGCCGGTCATCTGGTTTACCAGTGCCGATTTACCGCTCTCTTTCTTGCCACTATCCGGATTCAGACGGGCCTGATGGCTGGCCTGCATCCGCTGGTCAAGTGAACGCTTGCGGGTTGTGGCTGGCTGCGAAGCTGGCGCGGTTGAAGCCAGAACATTGATGGCGGCAGCTGAGCTCATGCCGGTATTGAATGCCAGCGACGCGGCCAGTGAAGGATTCGCCGCAGCATGCTTACTGCCGAAGATACGGGCACAACGTTTACGCTCGGCGGCGCGGGCATTTTTCACCGCTTTGCTTTCTTTGCGGTCATCGTCGCCATCATCTTCGGAATCGTCATCGTCTTCCGCCGCTTCCGGGTCGTCACCGTCATCTTCAGCGTCATCATCACGCTCGTCGTCTTCCGCGTCATCATCGCGTTCATCGTCCTCGGCATCATCTTCGCGCTCATCCTCTTCCGCGCGACGGCCTTTCGCTTTTTTGGCCTTTTTATCTTCTTCCTCTTCGGAAGCAGTCGCGCCACGGCCAATAAGATGAGCAAAACTAAATGTCTTTTTCTTCGCCATTTCAGGCTCCTGTTTTTTCAAGTAAGTTTCTGAACGCAGCATCAGGAGGACACACCTCATCAGCCAGTCCAAGTTCCACACCATCAGCAGCCATAAAACAGGCAGCCTGAGTACTTTTGATAACCTTTGCGCTAATCCCCCGATTTCTGGCGACGGTATTCACAAACAATTCGCCCATGGTGTTGATGTCCTGCTGAATAGCCGCCAGCGCTTCATCTGACAGTTCTCTCAGCGGTGACCCCTCAGCCTTACGGGAACCGTAGGTGATAATGGTGACTTTGAGGCCGTCATCTTTTATCCGCTGGGTCCAGTCAAGGTGCATGGTGATCACACCAACTGAACCCACACCACCGGTTCGGGGAACAGAAATCCGGTCCGCCGCACTGGCAATCGCATAGGCGGCGGAATAGGCGCTTTCCGTCAGAATGGCATGAATGGGCTTTTTCCCGCGGGCACCGTAAATAACATCGACCAGATCGAAACATCCCGCGACCTCGCCGCCAGGCGAATCAATATCCAGGCAAATCCCGGAAATATCGGGATCCTCCATCGCGGTCAGGAAGGCCTGGCGAATGCCGTCATAGCCTGTCATGCCACTGTATGGGCGCAGGCTACCCAGCTTCTGCACCAGGGTCCCACATATCGGGATGACAGCGACGCCCAGCACATTGTCATAACCCGGGTCGCTACGGGATTCCCGCCCCCGGTTATCGTCGTATCCATACCAGTCATCATCCATGGCAAGAGAGGATTCGATTTTACTGATACCAAACCGGTCCATAACGGATGCCATGATGACTTCAGCTTTACTTGGGTGCAGGGCCAGCGGTGTATTAAAAAGGCGCTGGGCCAGATGAGGTAGATTCACTTTTCCTCCGGATCGGTAATTGTCTGGCTGGCGAACTGGTCCGCCTGCGCCCAACTCGGTAATGGCAGCCCGCGCTTCAGGCAGGACTCAATTTCCCGCTGGCGCTGGTCAAGTATCTCTTCCCAGTCTTCACCCACGTTTTCACCCACTTCAATTTCGAGAGTGGAAAGACCGGCATCGAGGCCAAGGATGGCGCCTTTTTTCTCCGCCACCGGATCCACCCATCCACGCCCCGGCCCCATCCAGCGCGCACGGGAATACGCTGCCCGGGCCTCAACAAAATCGGGGGCATTCGACGGAAGAGGCAAATCCTCGTTATCGTGGACCTCTTCAACAAAGGCTGTCAGCACAGGCTGCGCGGTACCCATGGAAAAATCATCGCGCCGGCGGGTGAGTGTTTTCCATGCCTCCAGCAAGGAGGAACGCGCAGAGCTGTAATTCACATCAGACCAGTCCTGTGTAACCTGCTGCGGAGATAACCCCGTGCCGGAAGAGAAATTACGCAGAACTGCAGACTCGAAAACCTCAAAGTTGCTGTACGGACGGGCAGCATTGACCGTTGTTATTTTCTCGCCGGGGTACAGGATTGGCATGCGGGCGCCATTCTGCAGCGTTAAACGACGATCGTTATGAAATTCAGCCCGGCCGTCCTGATATGCCCCTAACCCTTCCTCGAAGTTTTCCCCCAGCGCGGACTGGATCATTTCGGGATCGTATGGAGACTCAATATACGCGGCGAAGATAGCATTCAGAATTGCCGCTTCCAGCTCGCTCTGGTCGTACTTCACCAGCATCTTCAGACGTTGCACCACTGGAGTCAGAATGCCATTACCCCGATGCTGAGCTCCACGCTCATGGTCAAAGTCGTGCACAACGTGCGGGCGCCCCCAGTCGGTTTCCCGCGGTATCCTCCGCCATGTCATCGTTTTGGCGCCACTCCACCAGTCACCGATATGTGCTTCACGTATGTGATATGCCACAGGTGCGCCATCAGCATCTATTTCAACGCCGCCGCGGATATTGGGCATATCAAAATTCTGCTGTGGGTTACTGAGTCTGTCGGGATCAACAACCTGCACCGTCGTGGCATAACGCCCCTTACCTGGTCCAAGGCGATCGGTGCGATACTGGAGCACCATCAGTGCGTCGCCATCTATCAGCTTGTGGCGAAAGGCCAGGCGTAACATTTGTGGAACGGTTAACGCTTTTCCTGTACTTTTCGAGTTGTGCATTTGAAGCGGCAACATCGATATCATCGCCGGACATGATCAGCCATCCCCGACTTTTCCACATCGTAACGGTCTTGCGGCTAACGCCATGTAACCGTGCAAAATCTGACTGGTTCATTGTTACCTACCTGCAGTCGGATCTGTTACCTGACACTGTTACCCAACCAGAAGAGGTAACATCGAGGGTAACGGCCAATTGATGAGAATATTTTTGTAATCAATAACAAAGATCAATACGTAACAAAACGTAACTGTTACCTGTTACCTAAATTTGAAAACTTGTAGCTAGGAAAACACTGCGGCGCGCAATGCCCGTGCTTTACAAAAGCCTCAGGAAGGACCCATTTTTTGATAATGGTTATCATTTGAGAATTATTTTGCCGTTTTGATAGCATCTGCGATAGCACGACTCAACGCAGCAGGCATCAACGCCTCTGCCATAGCCTTCGAGCGGTCCATATACGCCAATACAGGCGTTACAGGAAGCGCATCACCAAACCTCACCAGCAACTTAGGTGGCCGTTGTTTTGGTTTAGGCCTGCGTGTGCCATTAGGAGAACGCTTAGCCCTCTTCCTCTTCGGAGGTTTTGCCTTGCGACGTTGCCAGATGGCATTGACATTGTTCACATCACCAATGAACACATTCGATTTTGTTTTCAACTGCGAAAGTTTATTTCGCGGCATGTTGCCGTATTTGTTCAGCTTGATGTTTTTGGGATTAAGCAGCGCTGAGCTGTTCAGCTTATGAACGCCGCCAAACTCGAAAGGCTCCAGATATCCGGCAGCGATATCTCGCACGTAAACCTTTGCGCGAAGATCGTTCTTACGGGCGCCTGAAGAACCAACCGCATTGACCGTGAACGGCGTTGGCGATTCCAGCTTCCGGCCTAAAGCTACTTTTTGCGCTGCTGCAATCTCACGAACAACGGCTGTCATAGCCTGAGCTATGGCGAAGGGGATTTGCTTCTGCAACTGCTGAAGATGTTGGGATAAATCCTTAAGAATTACCATGCTACTATCCCATCGTTAAAGCAATTAAAAAAGCCACCTGTAGGTGACTTCTGTAATGGCAATAAAAACGTTAACCGGCACCTTTTTAAATAGTAGGCTTGTCACTTCCTAAGGTAGGATAAACTCAAGTTCACCTAATCCCGGAGGTAATTCAACATCAATATTGCCCACTCCTAGCCAGAACAGACGATATTCCCTTTGCCATTCATCATAGGTAGACTTAAGGAAATGATTTCTTTTATATGAGGCGGTGTACTCACAGAGACCAGCAATACCATTCACTCCTGTGTGTAGATCTACACATTTCTTTAGCTTCTCGACGTCATTGATTTTTACGCATGCCTTTTTACCTAGTTTCCTTGCGATAAATTTGCTTCGCTTTGTGGACATACAAATAACTAATCCATCTTCAACACGCCTGTTTACAGTGCCATTCAGGACTTTTCCATTAACTTCAAAACCGATAAAATTAATGTCACTTACATCATCTGCAAACTTCATAGAGGGTGAATATTGTTGAACGTCAAAAGTAGAGGTTTCGATGAGGTTTTCATCTGGAGTGAAGACTCCTGACCTCTCATCTCTTTTATATTTACTCGCTACATAAAATGGTACTTTTCCACCAGTAATCCACTTATCAACCCAACAGGGCTTGGTAAGATAAAGATATAGTTCCATTTTTCACCTCATAAAAAACATACGGAACTAATCCATATCATTCATATGGTTAAAAGGTCAAATTATTTTACACTTTTAACAACTCCTCGGCCTATTTAGTGATGATTTTGTAGTATTACTGCCTGCGGTATTGGTCCAATCTGAGCTGCCGCAGCCACTGGGTGGTTTCGATATCTACTTGCAGGTCTGCATCCATGTCTTTCCTGGCGTCACTTGATTTTATCGGTGGAACATCACCCCGGCCCGGAATGTCGACTCAATGCTCCTGTCCGGTGTTGCCACAATTTTGTCCTCGCCTTGACATTATCGAGCCACCTCTTGAAGTGGCTCTGTAATGCCTACGCTATTGGCTCAGCTAACCAGTCCGCCCTGTGACGGCTGCATAATGCCCTATGCGTTTTTCAGGTCGAGATGGGGCGCAATAAAAAAGCCACCAGCTGATGCCAGTGACTTGCCCGATCTTACTGAGAGTATTTATTGAATATTAAATATTGATATGTGAAATTTATTTATAGTTACACCAACAAAAACAATGCCAGCAATAATTTTCCATTTGAAGCATTTCGAACTTTAAATATCACACCTCAATAGAAAATTAATTTTAAAACTTGCAAATAAAACCACTCTTCGCAACCAGTTTATTAGCTTTCGAGAGCTTTAGACTAGGGTAATTATTCGGATCTAAGGTCTTTGCTGTTTCTTCAATCAAACTAGCCTTCCAGACGTGACCAAGTTGCAAGGATTCACTTTGCGACGCAATAAAACTAGGTTTGTTTTGTAATTGCTCAATATACATAGTCGAGTTGAAAACTTGCATACTTGCAAAGATACCTAAAAAATGTATAGACATCCCAAACTTCATTATCACACTCCCACTTTTCGTCTCGTACCCGCTAGTTGATACAAATAAGGCGGGAGAACCAGACATCCCAGGAAATGCAGATATGTCTACCACTATTATTTTTTTTCCATTGAAATCATATTCAGGTTCACTTGCTAAACTGCCAGTTTTCCAAATTGGAAGATTATTTACTGCATCACTAATGCCTCTTGGATAGCCAATCATAACTACTGGGGATGAAGGGTGTAAGAGAATATCTTCAATTACCACTGTAGAATCAATATATGTGAAATCTACCTCGGTCATCATATCTATCGGTAAAGGTATTAAAACAAGATCTGCCTCGGTATCTGATGGATGCTCAAGCCAGTTGAGATACTCACCTAATATCAATGGGATTGTTTCTGTATAAGCCTTCCCATTTTTATCTCTAAGTTGCACAACCAGACTATCACCAAGGAAAGGCTTAACCCCTCTTTCATGCGGGCCGATGCCAGTGACAACATGATAATTCGTCACCAGAAACATGAAACTGTCTGAGCTTTTGTAGAAAAAACCCGTTCCGGTTGATACTGGCGTGTTACCCGATTTCAAGGTAACCAGCGCTGTTACAAGCGACAAAGCGTGAACATTTTGCATATCCTTAGTACCTTCAACCAGTTCAAAAGGGAAGGTATAATAACATTAGCGCTCTAAACAATCACACTGGTCTGCCCAGTCCGGGAGGAGCCTCCCAAATCACCTCACCGCTACCAGTGTATCTCACTCTTGCTTTCGTCGAATGAACTGTCGCAATTGAGCGCTCGTAACGAGAAATGGTATTGCCGTTTGAGTTCATCACATATGCAATCTCACCTTCTTTCAGGAGGATGTTCTGGTCCATGCCGGATACAGTGATGCTCTGCTGGTCAGGGTTGAAACCAACGCTCAGGCCACAATGGATTTCTTCGCCGCCGCCAGGCGACATCACTTTGACTGTTAACATGCTTCTTCTCCTGCTTCTGGTAATAAAAAGCCCCGCTATTGCGAGGCTCGTTTTTTCTCTGCTTGCCTGATATCCGCTTTATCCCGGTTACACTGACCGAGTGCCGATAGCAGGCTGACGTTTAAATCGAGGCTTTGGCCCCACGTCAGGTTGTCAGGGATTTCCGGTTGCGGAGTGTCAGCCGTCAGGCTGACCGGTAACGGGACCACCGGCACTTTGACGTAGACCGTTCGCGAATTGTTGCAACCGCTTAACTGCGCCAGCAGGCACAGGGCGATTAGTGCAATCATCATTCGCAACAGCAACCCGGATATCAGCCGAGGCTCCCGATGCGTCCAGTGCGATCTGCTCTTTTGCATTTTTGTTGGCCTCGACGATGGTGTTGAAGATAGTCATGGTGGTCAGAACGTTGGAGGTGATGGCCTGAGCGGTATTTACCTGCTGCTCAGCGGTTTCAGCTCTGGCTTCCTGCTGATTGGCGGCGTTGTGGTAATGCATAACCAACCAGCCAAGGCAGACAATCAGACAGATAACAACAGCGCTGATAATGGCGGTTAATCGGCTCATTTCTGGCCCCACTCGCAGACTTCACGCTCAATCTCGCGCCTGGTGATCAGCCCCTTCCACTGCTTGCCCCCGGCATACGTCCAGCGCTGCAGTTCCTTGCATGCGCCCGGCACGTCTCCAGCATTCAGTTTCTTCAACAGTGTTGAGCTGGCGAAAGCGTCAGAGCCAACGTTGTAGGTGAATGAGTAAAGCGCGGCGCGGGTAGGATCAGGAATGCGGACTTTGATGAGCGGGTCAATGGCGCTTGCCACCTTCCGCAGATCTGTCTTCAGCAGGCTGTCGCATTCCCTGTCGGTGTAACGATGTCCGCGGCGAATATCGGCGCCAGTGTGGCCATCACAAACAGTCCAGACGCCGACAACATCCTGATAGGCGTAATAACGCCTTCCTTCCAGGCCGTCGGCATTACCAAGCATGACAGAAGCAATGGCGATTGCGCCCGAACCGCCGGCGATCGCACCAATCAGCTTATTCCTCAGCGTCGGGTTCATCTCGGCTCCTGCTACGTCGGTTGTCTTCGCGAATCTTGAAATACAAATTCGTCAGATACGTAAGTACGGCGATGACAATGCCCACCAGTACGCCGATGGCATTCCACTGCTCGGGGCTGTAGGCATTTAGCATGCCGTTAAGGATGCTCCCGGCTGAAGCGCCATAGGCAGCACCAGTGGTTATCTTTTCCATGCGATACATACTCTCACCTCGCGTTGTTAGCGGGTGCTGTGTGTGTTTGAAAGGGTCAGGCCCGTCGGGCTGGATTTAACAACGAAGCGTGTCGATGATGATTCCTGCGGGACCTGATAATAAAAAAGCCATGCAAATGCATGGCCTTGTGATTTGAATCCGTTATTTACAAAATGTATTCGAGACAGTATCTTTCGACTTCCGGACAAAAAAACATATACCGGGACAAAATCTAAATGTAACTGCCTTGCCTGCATGAAACCACGCGGGCTTTTTTTTGCCCAAAGAAAAAGCCCACCGAAGTGGGCCTTACAGCTATCATCATTTTTTATTAGGTGTGGTGCCGGGTGCCTCCCGGTAAGTCGCCGCCAGTCCACAGACGACTCGCAATGCGCAAAAAAACATATCAGACTGGCAATGCCCCTCCGCACAGGGGGATTCACCACACCAAAAATTTAACATCTGATGAAACTCGTTTCAATGCTCTACGACGATGTGACAGGGGTACTGATGCAATGCATCTCGCGAATACCCCTGTCGTATCGCCGGAAAGCAAAAACCCCGCAAGGGCGGGGCTTTCGTCATGTTTAAATTGTCGCTTCTCATCGCTGCCATCGCGGCGCAGCTCTGACAAGCATGAATGAATTATCTAAACTTCTGGGTGAAAATCAATGTTAATTTTAATTATGAGCACAAAAAGCTAAAACCTAAGCCCTCAGGTTTTTGCGGGCGGCTAAAAATGCCTTCCCCTGAAATATCTTGAGGCACCATTTCACGCGCTCTCTCGACTGGTCAGCTGTCAGCCAGGGCGCCAGCTTCTGAAGCTCTCTGGTTATGTCCGATATTTTTTTTCTGGTTGTGTAGTAGTTCAATCCGACGATGTAAATCGGGTCGGTAACCTCAAAGGCATCCAGTACACACTTCTCCATGAATTCTGCATCATCGTTATTGATGGCGGTATCTATCAAGCTGGCCTCCTGCTTCGGCCAGAGAATTACCTGCGCACGCTTCAGAGCATTAGGCCCACGAAAGCCCTCTGCCCTTGCCTGCTCAATTGCCGCCGTAAAGCGCTCTAACGCTTTATCTGACCATCTGGTCCCCTTTACTGACCACCAGCATGAGTGCGCTGACCCTGCTTTTTTGTAAGCCTCATCAAGGGATTTAAGGGAGGTAACAAACTCATCCTGCCGGAGCGGGAATCCCTTCTCTGCAGCTCCATTCTTAAGATAAATAAGTACAGGCCCAGTATGACCCTTTAGCCCCGGAAATAAATCGTCTGGGATATGCATGGCTATCTCCTGTGCAAAACTCACATCTGATAGAACTACAATCGCATATTTAAATCGTCCATCAACCCCCTATTTTCACGAGCTAGAAAGAAAACCAAAAAACAGAATAAATTAATAAAATTCAATATGTTAAAAAATTCATTATAGCCAGAAAAATCATTCACATTTTTTCTCTTGCGCAACCCCCTATTTCACTCAGATAGAATAATTTAGCCAATTTCAGGATTTAATTAATTACATGAAAAATTGAGTAGCAGAAAACACTAACGCGGCAAAGAATGCACATTTTGCGTTGTGCGCAACCCCCTATTTCACCTAACTAAAGGTCTTCATCTAACTTCAGAGTTTAATGATTACAACTCGGAGTTATGCAGTATAAAAAACTATAAGAGTTGATGATGCATATTTTGTATAGTGTGCAACCCCCTATCTGCCAGAGCAGAATGGGTAATATTCATCGGTAGGCATCAGTAACAAAAGCGCTGTAGTAGTTTAGTTAGTCTGATTACTACCTGGTTGTCGACTCCCCTCCTGGAATTGGGCATTGGTTAGCCTGTGAATTTGTGATTTTCTGTGTTCTTCACTGAAGCTTGACGTGCATCAACCCCGATACTCGGATGAGAGTTATGTTGTAAAAATCATTTATTCGTCAATCAGTAAGGAGTAATGAAATGCAAGTTCAAGAGACTCACTGTATTGAAAGCGGTCTGGTTTTTAACGTTGGTGCCGTATCTTACCGGCGCAGAATAATGGTTCCGTTACTGCTCGCCCTTGCCCCAGGAGGTAAGTCAAAGGCCAAACATGAGCTTTTCTTCAATGGAAACTCAGTTGCTAAAGCATACGCAGAAGGAACAGTTATACCGAATGGAGTGAGCTTAGGCTGGTCAGAAACTAAAGGGTGGGAGGGGTACATCGAAGCTAACCAAACAGCAACCATTGAGGCGCGAATGAACTCCTCAGAGGGTGGCTCCACTCTATCAAGCACGACAATTTATATTGGTGCGGCGTAACTCTTTTCGCGGGGATGACCTCCCCGCCTTATATTATTTTTTGAATTATCGCACCCGTGAACTGCCGTGCTCGCTGCGCGGCTTTGCATTCTGCGAGGGTTACCGTTAAGCAGCCTCATGTGCCTGACACATCTCTGCTCACCAGCGCCTCAGCATACCGCGGAGTTACCCACATGGTAGATATTTGACGACAAACGCCCTTTTTAAGGTTTTACCAGACTAAATTTTATTGTATCCCGATATACCCCTGGATGGCCTGGCACAAACTTACACTTTTTAATAGCAACCTCAGTTTCCCTGAAGAAAACCTCATCGCCCGTTATGTTTACTGAGTACACATTGCCTTTATCATTAACCCACGCAGCATAATCGACACTCCCTTCAATTCTCAATGCCTGAGCCTTGACTGGCATCACTGGCGCAGGACAGCTTATGCGAACAGGTACTATTTCTTCTTTTTTTTCAATAGCAAGCGCCACGTTGGATACAAGGACAGCACAAACCAGAAGCAATGTTTTTTTCATAAACGATACCAATTGTTGTTTTCCTTGCGTCCAAAGTTCACTAATGCGCATTTTACATGTAAAGCCGGAGGGAGAGGCTCCACTTCGACACAAGCCCCCTCTGGTGTGGAGGGGATTATATATCACTGCGGCGGTTTTTCTGTGACCTTGTTGTGAATCTCCCAGAGGCTGATTCCGCAGCTCGCGCAGAAGTTAGCAAGGTAGTCCAGCCCAGACCACTCGCGAATCCCTCCGCGAGCAGCCTCCACAAACACAGCTATATCTTTACCCCGCCACAAGCCGAACAATCGCCAGCCGCCGCCCTCAGGACTTTTTACGGCGGCTATGCGAGTCAGTACGCCGGTCTGATACAGCTCAGTAAAGGCGGGCTTCTTTCTGGTTATCATTCGCATAAATACAAACCTGTGATTTGTTGATAACAAATAGCGCGTTTGCGTTTTATGGTTTCACCTCCTGCGGGGCGGCTGTACGCGCATAAACGATCACGCCGTCCTCGGGGCGTTTGCGCGGCAAAAAGATACCAGGGCGCGGCCACAACGCAATAAAGCGACATTCGCTGTTTTCAAGACGGTAAAATGCTTTCTCGCTCATCACACCAACCGGGCGAAGATGCTCCTGTTCGCGCTCCAGTTCGGCGATACTCAGCTGCGCCTTCTCCAGCGCCTCTATGAGCTGATCCGTGTAATGCTCAACTTCAACAGCCATTTGCCGCAATTCATCGTTAGGTGCGTAGGCAATGAGCCTGGATAAACGGTGAATATTTGCGTTTTTTTGTACGCTAGTCAGTTCGGTGATATCAGTCATGGCTGGCCTCCCCAAGCACCCAGCGCAGTGCATCAGCGTATTCACCGCCGGCACCTTCGAGGGCTTTTGTGATTTCTTTACGGGTTTTCAAACGTGGTTTTGCTTCACCGAGAATCTGGCGCTGCCGACGGGCTTTTTCGTGGCCAGTTGTGCCAGCTGTCGCCTGCTCGATTTCCGCTACCTTTTCCCGCTGTTCTTCGGGTTTTAGTGACGCCAGTTGACGCGCCTGAGTAACCGTCACTGTGCCGGACTCTACAGCGTCTTTGACTGCCTGGGTGGCATCCAGCAGGGATAACGTTGCGCGTACTGTCTGGACACTCACGCCAAACATCAGCGCTAAATCGTCCTCGTCGTGCCCGCGTTCCAGCGCATCAGCCATTTTCTTTGCCCGGCCCAGCGGTGTATCTGCCTGGCGGATTTCGTTAGCACTTACCATCGCCTGCGCCATGCGAACGGCGGAGCCACGTTTAGTTACCGCAGGAACCAGTAACGGCTCTTTGCCCTCTTTGGACAGACGCTTGTTGGCTTCCAGTGTATGGCGCACGCGCTGACGACCATCCACCACACAGGCCAGCCCGCTTTCCGGGTCCTTCCATACGATAATCGGCTCAAGAACGCCCTGGTCCATGATGTTCAGTACCATTGCCTCGCTGATAGGCAGGTGGATACGCTCATCGTAAAGCGGGTGCGTTTTGTCGGTAACCATATGCAGGTTTTCCGGTTCGAACATCAGAACGTTGGTTTTGCCGCTGGCGCCATACGCGTCGATCGAGTTTTTAGCCATTTTTCACTTCACCTTTTTTCTGTTCGACCTGCTGAGACCATTTTTCAATCAGCCGGATTTTCGATTTGCTCTTACCACCAGCCCAGTAGCTATCCTGTACGCGGAGATGTCCGTAAGGGCATTTCAGAGCCCCGGAACAGGCGCCAGCCTGGTAATCCCGAAAGTAAAACTCCGCAGCTGAACCACAGACCGGGCAATCAGGTATCTCTCGCATCACCGGGTCACCTCGCGGATTTTCTGGAATTTAGTGCCGTGGTGCGGATTGCCAGGGTTAGTAACCTTCGAATTCATAAACCCGGCGGCCACCAGACGCTCGCAGCGGTAGCGAGGGCGATCAACGAAACCTGCCAGGGACTGCCACTCAAACCAGACGCCAACCGGCACCGACTGGAGCAACTTGATATCCAGCTCTGTGAGTTTGCTGGTTACCGCTACGGGATCAGCACTTCCACCCGGCATCCAGTAGCCATTCAGGTTTTGCGCTTTGCCTTCTCGCTCCAGCACCATCAGGCGGGCCAGCATTTCAGGTGCTGTCAGGTCGAAATAGACAGCCAGCTCACGACAGGTGACCATGTGCCCCTTGTGTCTGTGCTGAAAGCGTGCTCCCGCCTTGGGTATCCCGTTACTTGCGCAATCCTCTTCTGACGGCTCATACACCGGATAAGCACGTTTCAGACGAGCAATCAGCTCAGCAGCAGACTGGTTACACATGGTTGAACCTCGCTTAGTGAATCAGCGTGTTACCGGAAGGACCGCCATCAGCAATCCGGTCAGAGATAGCAATCATTGCGCCGAAAAGCGCTTCCATTTCGTCGTCCACCCGTTGTTTGCGGTGAAGAAGTTCGCGGAAAGTTTCGGAGTAATAACTACGCACCCGCGCCAGCAGCAACGGCGGCATAGCCCGTTCAATCGCCGGGAGAAGCTGCGCAATCTTTTCGATTGATGCAGGTGAATCACTTTCAACCCAGCGGTAAATCTTCTGGATATTGCGGCTCAGTGCGTCAGGGTGGCTTTCGTCGTACAACTCTGGTGCAGTCATCCCCAAGGAGAAGTACGCGTCGACAATCGCAGATACAGGCGTTTTGCGGCCACCTGGATAAAGCGCCCAGGCATTCATGGCCTCGCGAATGCGTTCATGCCTGATTTTCATGATTCACCTCACCAGAACGTTTTGCTTTAGCATGTTGATCGTAAACTTCAGGGTCGTATTGCAGGACTCCCCCAGAAGCTAGTTGCAGTCTCATCGCATTTTTTTCAGGAACGAGTTCCCCCCAAACGGAAACTGACGCGGGGGCTACGCCCGCAGCTTTGGCTAATTTCGACTTGCTGCCGAAGTAATTGATTGCATCTTGTTTAAACACAGGCTCATCTCCTTAGGTTTTCCTAAGGATATTTGATCGTAGAGAAACTTAAGTCAAGAAAATTTAGAATTCTCTAATGATGGAAAATAAAACCTTTGGCTCACGCCTTCTTGAAAGGCGAAAACAGTTAAAACTCTCTCAGTCCGCTCTTGCTAAGTTGGTCAAGGTTTCGCACGTCACGATCTCCCAGTGGGAAAGGGATGAAACCCAGCCAGCTGGTAAAAGGCTGTTTGCTTTGAGCAGTGGTCTGCAATGCAGTCCAACATGGTTACTTTATGGTGATGATGACCAGGTCCCTGGCGAGCCTATTCCGCGCCAGGAAAAAGAGTTGTCGGAGGAACAGCAAGAACTTCTCGGGCTTTTTGATGCCCTTCCTGATTCTGACCGAGAAGGATTTCTCAATGAATTGCGAGCGCGAGTAGAGATGAATAACCAGCGATTCGAAGAATTACTGAAAGTCAGAAAGCGCGCCTCGAAAAAGTAACCTCATTCCAAATTTTAAGTAATCCATTTTAATCAATGGGTTACTTTCTTACGCCTCTAAATTTAAGTTTTTCTACAAAATAATGCTTGATTGAAAACTTAAGTTATTCTAAGTTTACCCCATCCAAACCAATCACCGCACAGTGACTGGCAAGAAGAAAACGTTCCGCTACCCGGCGATAAGGGCTAACTAACGAGGTGAATATGGAAAGCAAAGATCTGATAGTGATTAACGGTCAGCTATGCAGCAAAGACGTTGTCCTGCTGATTATTGAGAAGGTTTTACCTACCGTTCTTTTGGTGGTGGCGGAAAAGGTGAAGGACAGGCGAACTAATGATGAAGTGAAAGAAGCAGCCACAACCGTAGTTGAAGCCGCTATCTCAGCAATTAGTGTGAAGAGCCTAGTTGCTCCCAAGTCTTGATCGCTTGCGCACTTTCCTCTTCCTCACGCTTTGTAAACAGGGGGAGAAAATCAACCTCAGAGCGGTCGACTTCAAAAAGGAACTCTTCAGGGGTGATTTCTTTGGGTTGAGTTGATGCGTAAACAACGGGCAAAAGCCAAGCCTTATCATCTTTATTCATGATTTACCTTTGCTGGTTGTGTGAGAACTCCAGCATACCACCGAGCCTGAAGTGGTGAAAAGACAGGCAAATAACAGACCTTGCAATGCAGTGAATGCGGCTATGCGCACGCGGTTCAGTTAAAGCAGTACCACTTGTTTCCCGAAGTGGGGTGGAAAGAAAGCTGCCGATATCAGTTGTTAACTGGCTGGTATCACCGGGAGGCACCCGGCACTGCATTGCAAGGTCTGTTGGTACTCAAATTCACATGACAGTGAGGGGTAGCAAATGATCCGCGAACATGAAGTACCTGCGTGGCACCGGTTCTGCATAAAGGTTGCTCTGCTTGTGGTTGCAGTCGCATTGGTAAGCTTCAAATTTTGCTGGGGTGCCTCATGAGCAAAAACGGCATTCGTTCCCTGGTTATCGCGCTGGCCATCGGATTGGTTTTCTGGGGTGGACTGGCTGTCGAAATTATGTATATCAAAGGGGTGTTCAATGGCTAATTTACTGCATGGCAACCCGGCTTTTAAAGCGGCACAAAGCAAGCTGGCCATTGCTCAATTTATTGGTAATAGTGAAATGTGGTCAGAGGCTTTTTCCTCAATGAAAGATATTTATGAGGAAACTAAGCACGCAGAAGATTTTATGTTTTGCGGTCGCGAAGAATCTCTCTCAGCTCTGAAATTCAACGATATTATTTTGAATTATGACATGTATGGCGACTTGGTTTCTGTTAATGCAGATTCTGGCAATGCACGTTACAAAATAAACACAGAAGTTTCTTACTAATACCATCACTTTTTATTTAATGCCTTAACTGGCAGGTATGAACACACTTTAAATTTAACCGGAGATAGATAAATGGAAGAATTAAAGTTGCACTGTCATGGTTGCGGCGGTTCTTTTGCTCGCGATGAGCTGCAATATCGTCCATCTGGCAGGGGTGCTTATCGGAGAGACTTTTATTTCTGCCCGGTATGCAATGAGAAAGAAAAGCAGAAAATCGTTCTCTCCGCTGCTGCTTCCTCGTTTCGTAAAACCTTACCATCACGCCCCGGACACCTTGCCCACAAGCGCTGGTAGGTGACGGATGATAATCACATCCAACCGTATTCCATCGCATGTAAATGAAAAGGCATCGCATGTTCTGAGCTTGTACAGCAAGGGAGATATAAAGCCATGCCGAATCAAATGCGGGAATTTAAGTTTAAAGATTGGCAGAAAATGGCGCTTATTATCCCGCAATAACGGTACCTGCTGGGAAATTATGAGCCATGAAAAATACAACCAACTTAAAGACAGGAAAGCTCAATCATGAAAATAGAATTTAACGATAAAGGTGTAATTGCTACCGCCACGATTACCAGCACGGTTTTCGAATTCCGCCTTCACAACCGTGCTGTTGATACGGCGCTATTTCTTGCTCCTTCCGTTCGTGCTAAGCGTAGCGGTTTCTTTGTTTTAAAAACGGTAATTACCGGTAAACCCTCTCACGTACTGCGTGCGTATAAAGCGATTAAAGCGGAGGCATCACTATGAGCAAATCATTAAACGCGCGTTGTATCCGCCGCTGGGAAGTTGAGTTTAAACCCGTCTGCGATTCAAAAGTTAATCCGTACTGGCGCAAAAGCGACCTCCGTGGATATATCCGCGAAGCAGCGCTTACCACAGCATACAGCATGGTCGAGAGCATGGCTGAACGTAACGCCAAAGTTGACTATGACGGTGAGCCGAACGGATGGACGCCAGAATTTTCGGCATGGTATCGGGAGCGCCATGAGCAGTACCTGAAAGAAGCGCGTGACTACCTGGACGAAGACGCTACCAACGACGAAATCGACGAAGAGAACGAGAACGAACTTGAAGCATGGAACGACTGAAATACAGAGTATCAATACTAAACTGATTTCCAATAATCAACATTAAACCGGGGAACTGATTATAGTTTCCCGGCCATGAGGTTATTTATGGCCGATATTACTCAAGAAGATGAATGGGTGATGGAAAAGGGAATTGTAGCGAAGATGTATATGACTCCCCGGCAAATTAAATCTTACCGGGAGGGGAGATGGATTGAGGGGGTTCATTATAAGAAGCACTCACCTGACCCCGAAGCTTCAGAAGGAAGGGTAACTCTTCTCTACAACTACACCAGGATTAATAGGCTTGTCGGGGAAACATAATGAATATGCCAGCTGGCGTAGAGCTGCATGGGAAGGGAATAAGAATTAGCTTTCTATATCGCGGCATACGGTGCCGCGAAGTTTTGCGGGGCTGGACTGTATCAAATAGCAATATACGAAAGGCTGGTAACCTCCGTGCTTTAATAGTAAGTGAGATTCAGCAGGGGAAGTTTGACTATGCAGAGCATTTTCCTGAATCAAAAGCGATTAAAAAATTTACCACGACACAAAAAGTTAAAACCTTTGGTGAATTATGCAAAGTTTATCTTGATGCCAAAAAGCTTGAGGTTTCAGCTGCATCATACAGAGGTGCAGAATCACGAATAGCAACACTTTGCGCTATCGTCGGAAGTAATACGCATATTGCAGATATTCAGCATACCGATCTGTTGAATTACAGAAACGCGCTGTTAACGGGAAACACCTTTAGCGATCATGCGCCCTGGTTAAAAAGAAAAGGTCGTGCTGTATCCACGGTCAATGGCCTGATGAACAACCTGACTGCGTTGCTCAAACTGGCTAACCTGAGCGGTTTTATCGAGCATACCCCGCACGAAGGTATAAAGATGCTCAAGCGCTCCAGGAGAGACCCGGATCCGCTTCTCCAGAGTGAGTTCGAAGGTTTTATAAAAGCGATATCTCCTCGTTATGTTTTACTCTGGACTACAGCTATCTTTACCGGCCTTCGGCATGGAGAGCTTACAGCTTTAGCCTGGGAAGATGTGGACCTTGATAAGGGTGAGCTTCACGTCAGGCGTAATCAGACTAATGAGGGGCTGTTTGTGCCACCCAAAACCGAAGCGGGGATCAGAACTGTAACCCTGCTTGAGCCTGCGCTGAACGCTTTACGTGAGCAATTCAAGCTAACTGGCGCATTAAGCAAAACCGAAATCACCTTCCATCACCGCGAACATGGTTTAACTGAACAACAAAAACTGCGGTTCGTGTTTATCCCGCCCAAAAACTGGCGCGGGGAAACGAAGTATTACGGATCTCAGTCTCTGGGGTATAGTTGGGAAGCAGGATTAAAGAAGGCAGGAATCAGGAACAGGCGCCCTTACCAGTCGCGCCACACTTTTGCGTGCTGGTTATTAACTGCCGGTGCTAACCCGTCGTTTATCGCCGGACAGATGGGTCACGAGAACGCGAAGATGGTTTATGAGATTTACTCGAAGTGGATCGGAGAGATGGACCGCGATCAGGTGGAAATGCTGAATAGCAGTTTTTCTGACGTTGTGTCCCAAGGGTGCCCCAAACGCAAGGTAGTTGGTATAAAAAACGTTTGATTTCAGCAAAATAAAAATGCTTGCCGTAATATTAACTTTATCCCAACATGATCGCCGATCGCGCTGCAACGGCAGTGAAACAAACTCAGGAGCGAAAATGATTACACTGTGGGGACGTAATAACTCTACCAACGTGAAGAAAGTACGCTGGGTGCTGGAGGAGTTGGATCTTCCTTATGAGCAGATCCTCGCCGGGCTGGAGTTTGGTCTCAATCATGACCCGGAATATCTGGCGATGAACCCGAACGGGCTGGTGCCGCTGTTAAAAGACGATGCTACCGGGGTGGTGTTGTGGGAATCAAATACCATTATTCGCTACCTTGCCGCCCAGTACGGCGTCGATCGCCTGTGGCTGGCCGCACCGGCGCAGCGCGCGCAAGGGGAAAAGTGGATGGACTGGTCCAACGGCACGCTCTCTCCCGCCCATCGCCCGGTGTTAATGGGCCTGGTCAGGACGCCGCCGGAGCAGCGCGATCCGGCGGTCATCGCCGCGGGGATCGGCGCCTGTGAATCGCTGTTTGCCATGCTTGATGACGAACTGGCGAAAACGCCATGGCTCTCTGGCGAGCACTTCGGCCTCGGCGATATTGCCGTTGCCCCCTTCGTCTACAATCTGCTGACGATCCTCGATACCTGGCAACCGCGGCCCCATCTGCAGCGCTGGTATCAGCAGATTAGCCAGCGCCCCGCCTGGCACGCGGTCGTGAAGATCCCGGTCACCTGAGGTTAACCCTCCGGACTCAAGCGCAACAGTTCGCCGTTAGACTCGTCGGTTAATACGTACAGATAGCCGTCGGGTCCCACGCGGACGTCGCGGATACGCTTCCCGCGCGCCTCCAGTAACCTCCCCTCCTCGCGGACCTGATTACCGTCCACCGATAAGACGATAAGCGACGTCTCCTTCAGCGCGCCGATAAACAGCTTATGCTGCCACTGGGGAAAAGTCTGCGCCGCGTAAAAGGCCATCCCGCTCACCCCGGGGGAGACCGGCCAGACATACAGGGGAGGCTCGGTACCCGGGGCCGTCTTGCCCTTGGCCTCCGGGATCGGCAGGCCGCTGTAGTTAATGCCATGCGTCGCCAGCGGCCAGCCGTAGTTTTTCCCCGCCTGCGGGATGTTAATTTCATCCCCGCCGCGCGGGCCGTGCTCATTGAGCCACAGCGCGTCGCTCCATGGGTTCATCGCCATGCCCTGCGGATTGCGAATACCGTAGGCCCAGATCTCTGGCCTGGCGTCAGCCCGGCCGACAAAGGGATTATCCGGTGGAACGTCCCCGCTCTCCGTCAGGCGGACCACTTTCCCCTGCAGCTTGCTGAGCTCCTGGGCGGTGGCACGCTGATTGTTCTCTCCCAGACCGATAAACAGATACCCTTTGCCGTCGAACACCAGCCGGCCACCGAAATGATTGCCCACGGAGAGCTTCGGCTGCTGGCGAAACACCACGGTAAAGTTCGACAGCTGCGTGGCATCCTCACTTAACCGCCCGTAGCCTACCGCGGTGCCCGCTTTGCCGCTGGCGTCGCTTTCCGCATAGCTCAGCCATACCCGTCGCGACTGCGCAAAATCCGGCGCCAGCGCTACATCCAGTAAGCCGCCCTGACCGTTGGCCCACACCTGCGGCACGCCGGATATCGGCGCCGACAGGCCTTTACCTGGCTGCCAGCGCTTGAGCTCGCCGCCGCGCAGGGTAATCAACATGCCCTGATCGTCGGGGAGAAACGCCAGACCCCACGGATGGGCCAGCCGGTTTTGCAATACCTCCACCCGCACCGCGGCCTGGCTCAGGGCTGGCAGCGCTAAGGCGCTCAATATCAACAGCAGCGGGATTGGACGCATGGCATTCTCCTTTAGTCAGCTCTGCGCTAAAGGGTAGCCAGCGGGGAAATTTGCGCGGGGATTTTTACATAACCTTTAACAGGGGAAGCGTCCACTTCCCCTGAGTTTCAGCCGATCAGGCATGAGTGATTGGCGACAATTTATTCAATTTATGAATATTTGAAGTCAATCCTGTCAGACAGCGTTCTAGCTTCTCTACGTTAACAGCGATGTACAGCGGACAATCATGATGCCCGCTCATCAGGCATACTGCAGCGGCGGCGAGGGACTCGCCCGCCAGGCGAAGGGCCTCCTTCTCCTCCGGTGAAACGACATTCTGCAGGCGCGGGGCCTGCGCACGCATTTCACGGCAAAGCTCAAACAAGTTATCACGCAGATGGTCATTTTCGCTGACTGACATGTAGCCTTTAGCCTTTCGCAGCTGCAGATAGGCATCAATATCGATATTGGCATTGATGAGCTTCTGCAAAAGGTGGCGATATTGTCTGTCAACGGTCATCACAGTTCCTCCTCTGTCGTCCTTTACCCTTCTCATGATACGGTTATTTTTTGTGCAAAATGATGCGCCAGGTCAATTATTCCCAAGCCTGTAACACCCTTTACAATGTGACAACCTTAGCGCTTTGTAGGATATATACCAAAGATGATGGTATACGATCACAATTAATTTCAAAAAGAAATCAACTCGCGATAATTACCATTAAAAGGCGGAAATAGTGCTACTAAGATCACACTATACCACAAATGCTATTGCGCGATCGCCAGCCAGAATGCCATAACAAATCATTAATGTAATACGTATAACATTTCATAAAAACAGCGAACGCGGCCCGCGGATCGCTGATAATCTCTCTGCCCGTTTGCAAGGAACTGAAACATGACGCCCGGTAAAAGAAACTACCTCCTGTTGAGTCTTTTCGATTTCCTCTACCTGTTCGCCTGGTCGTCGACCATGGCTTTCTTCGTCATCTGGACCACCCAGCATCTTGGCATCAGCGCCACGAAGACTGGCCTGCTGTACTCGGTCAACGCTTTTATCGCCCTGCTGATGCAACCTTTCTTCGGCTTTATCTCCGACAAGTTCGGCCTGAAAAAACGGCTTATCTGGCTGCTGGTCGCCCTGCTCCTGCCGGTGGGCCCCTTCTTTATCTATGTTTACGCGCCGCTGCTGGTGCACAATTTCTGGTTCGGCGCGCTGCTGGGGGGGATCTATCTGGGGATCATCTTTAACTCCGGCTGCGGGGTGATCGACTCTTACATCGATAAGATTTCCCGTCGCTACCAGTTCGAATATGGTCGGGTGCGGATGTGGGGCTCGTTAGGCTGGGCAGCGGCGGCCTGGATTGTGGGTAAATATATCGACAGCAATCCTAATCTGGCCTTCTGGCTCGCCAGCCTCGCCATCGTCATCGCCGCCATCTGCTTTATGCTGACCAAAATTGAATTAACCGACGCTGATGTGGCGCGAAGCGAATCGCTGAAGGTCTCCCATGCCCTCGAGCTGGCGAAGAATGGTCAGTTCTGGATGCTGCTGCTCTTTACCCTGTTCGTCACGCAAATTTATGACACCTACGATCAGCAGTTTGCCCAGTATTTCTCGCTGCAGTTCCCGACGCCGGAGGAAGGCAACCGCTGGTATGGGATCCTCGCCTCCATTCAGGTGTGCGGCGAAACGCTGTTCTTATGCCTGATGCCGTGGTTTGTTAACCGGACCGGCGCCAAATGGGCGCTGATCATCGCCGGGTTGATCATGTCGGTACGTATTGTCGGGTCAGCCGTGCCCCTCGGTCCGGTGTGGATTGGCGCGGTGAAAATGATGCATGCCCTGGAGAAACCGTTAATTCTGGTATCGGTCTTTAAATTCATCGCTGCCAACTTCGACCACAAGCTCTCTTCGACGGTCTATTTGCTGGTGCTGTTTGTCGCCTCGATCGCCACCGCCATCTACTCTCCGCTGGCAGGCTATCTGTACGATACCATTGGCTTCGCCGATACCTATCTGATCCTCGGCGGTATCGCCGGGCTCTTTACGCTGATCTCCATTTTCACCCTGAAGGATAAGCGCGAGCCGAAAAAGCCCAGCGCCAGGCCTTCCGGGGCCGTTACGCCGGCGCAATAATCCTCTGCCCGGTATCCACGCCGGGCGCTACACGTTGCGCGCGACTAACGGCTTTTGCAGGAGCGTTTCCAGCACCCGCAGCGGCGAGAGCTGCGGGTGACTCATCGCTTTCACCGGCAACAGAAAGGTCTGCTCAAGCAGATACTGGCCGCGCATCGCGGCGTGCGGGGTCTGATCGGAAAAGCAGATCCAGGTACTGCCGGCGGCAAAGTCGATCTCCTGCTGCCCCCCCTGTCGCTGGTACTCAGGGGTGCTTTTCATCGCATCGTGCAGGGCCAGCATCAGATGATCGTAATGGCTACGCCGACTTTTGGTGATCCCCAGCGCTGCCAGCAGCCAGGCGCCTGACGGCGACCAGGGTTTCAGCCGCGGCAGAAAGCGTGCCGCGAGGGTATCGAAATGCTCCCCTGTCCGCCAGGTTCGCGGTTCGCCGCGGGGATGAATATTGCAAAAGATGCGCAGAATACGATCACCCTTGACCGGGCGCGACGGGAATGCGTCCACATGCAAGCGCGAATCGTCTTTGCGCCAGGAGGTCGTTTCACGCCAGGCGGTAATGGGATGCAGACGCAGACTGGTTTGCGGATGGTGCAGCGACTCGCCATAGCCTGGCAATAACGCGTCGATCAGCTGCAGCGTCATCTGGTGGTAACGCGCCATCAGCCGGGCGATGGCAGCCGTTTTCTGCTTATCCGCCACGCCTCTGAGCATGCGGGTGTCGGGTTGATAGCTGATATTCTTGCGCCGCGGCGCGACCAGCTCAGGGGTCAGCAATGCCTGCTCCGTGGCGGTTAATGAAAACGCCAGCTGCGGCAGATAGAGCACATTTCCCTGCTCAAGGGAGTGTTGGATCTGCGGCGGTTGCGGGGGGATCTCCAGATTACTGAATGGCAGGGTGGCTATCGCCACCGGGGAGCCTGTTGGTGTCATTTCCTTGCCTCTTCTCCTCGCGGTCATCGAGGTATTTAGTAAAGAAATTGTTATCATTTTGTAGATTACAACGTAAATGACGGGCGTTTTTATCAGGAATGGCGGTTTTGACCCGGTGCTGAAGCCCACGCGCTCCTCACCCGAGCGCTTTTTCACCATTAACCGCGACGGAGCTATACTCTTTTTCGCAAAGATCTGTAGAATTCCTGCCCTGACCATTCCAATAATTGAACACTTTTTAAGCTATGAGCAATGTCACGCACCAGCCGAAAATCGGCTTCGTCTCCCTGGGCTGCCCGAAAAATCTCGTGGACTCAGAGCGTATCCTGACCGAACTGCGCACCGAAGGTTATGACGTCGTCCCCACCTACGACAACGCCGATATGGTCATCGTTAACACCTGCGGCTTTATCGATAGCGCTGTGCAGGAATCGCTGGAAGCGATCGGCGAAGCGTTAAAAGAGAACGGCAAGGTGATCGTCACCGGCTGCCTCGGCGCGAAAGAGGATCAGATCCGCGAAGTTCACCCGAAGGTGCTGGAGATCACCGGTCCGCACAGCTATGAGCAGGTGCTGGAGCACGTCCACCACTACTCGCCGAAGCCGAAGCACAACCCGTTCCTCAGCCTGGTGCCGGAACAGGGCGTTAAGCTGACGCCGCGTCACTACGCCTACTTAAAAATTTCTGAAGGCTGCAACCATCGCTGCACCTTCTGCATCATCCCGTCCATGCGTGGCGATCTGGTGAGCCGTCCGATTGGCGAAGTGCTGGCGGAAGCCAAACGCCTCGCTGACGCCGGCGTGAAAGAGCTGCTGGTGATTTCTCAGGACACCTCCGCCTACGGCGTCGATGTCAAGCACCGTACCGGTTTCCACAACGGCATGCCGGTGAAGACCAGCATGGTCAGTCTGTGCGAAGAGCTGGCGAAGCTCGGCATCTGGGTGCGCCTGCATTATGTTTACCCGTATCCGCACGTCGACGATGTGATCCCGCTGATGGCGGAAGGCAAAATTCTGCCGTACCTCGATATTCCGCTGCAGCACGCCAGCCCGCGTATTCTGAAGCTGATGAAGCGTCCTGGCTCTGCAGACCGCCAGCTGGCGCGCATTAAGCAGTGGCGTGAAATTTGCCCGGATCTGACCCTGCGCTCTACCTTTATCGTGGGCTTCCCGGGTGAAACGGAAGAAGATTTCCAGATGCTGCTCGACTTCCTGAAAGAGGCGCGTCTCGACCGCGTCGGCTGCTTCAAGTACAGCCCGGTTGAAGGCGCCACCGCCAACGAACTGGCGGATCAGGTGCCGGAAGAGGTGAAAGAGGAGCGCTGGAACCGCTTTATGCAGCTGCAGCAGCAGATCTCTGCCGAGCGTCTGCAGGAGAAAGTGGGCCGCGAAATCCTGGTGCTGGTGGATGAAGTTGACGAAGAAGGCGCCATTGGCCGCAGCATGGCCGACGCCCCGGAAATCGACGGCGCGGTCTACCTGAACGGCGAAACCCGCGTTAAGCCGGGCGACGTGGTGCGGGTGAAAGTCGAGCATGCCGACGAATACGACCTGTGGGGTACCCGGGTCTAGTCCAGCTTCCCGGATAGCGGCTTATCGCATTCCCCAGCCTACGGGGTCCTCCCGTAGGCACCCCCCAGGTCCGCGCAAGCGCAGCGCCGCCGGGTAATTTATCAGTCATCAAGCCTTTATATTGCCGGGTGGCGGCTAACGCCTTACCCGGCCTACAGTTCGTGCGACCTGTCGCTAATTTATTCACCAGTCTTGCTGAAACTGCCGGTGCTGACGGCCTCAACATCGCTGAGACGTTCCCGGAAGGCCGGGGCAGCCCGCATGGATGCGGGCTGAGGGCCGTGTTTTGCAGGGATGCTGCCTCGGCCCGACCCGAAGCCTGCAGGGATAAGTCGAAGGCACCACGCAGTGGCGATGTTGCTGGCCGGAGCCCGGGGGTACAGGGGGCGGCGGCGACTGGCCGCCCCCTGTGCGCTCCCTGCGCCATGAGAGACATAACGCAGAAGACTAACCGGGAGCGCAATGTGCGCTGAAGCCGCAAATAATATAAAGCACCGCACGGCGGTGCTTTCCCTCACCCTACCCCTTTAACTTCGGATCCAGCGCATCGCGCAGGCCATCGCCCAGCAGATTAAACGCCAGCACGGTCACAAAAATCGCCACCGCCGGAAACAGCGCTACGTGCGGGGACATCACCATATCCGCCCGCGCCTCGTTGAGCATCGCGCCCCACTCCGGGGTGGGCGGCTGCGCGCCGAGGCCGAGAAACGACAGACTGGCCGCCGAAATAATCGACACCCCAATACGCATCGTGAAGTAAACCACGATCGATGACACCGTCCCCGGCAGGATGTGGTTGAACAGAATGGTGGCGTCGCTGGCGCCGATGCTGCGCGCCGATTCAATAAAGGTCTGCTGCTTTAACACCAGCGTATTGCCGCGCACCAGACGAGCAAACGCCGGGATCGAGAAGATCGCCACGGCGATGATCACGTTGGCCATCCCGCTGCCCATGACAGCGACCACCGCGATCGCCAGCAGGATCCCCGGAAAGGCGAACAGCACGTCGCAAAGTCGCATAATGAGCCGGTCCCACCAGCCCTCATAGTAGCCGGCCAGCAGCCCAAGCACCGTGCCGATAGCCGCGCCAATCAGCACCGCCAGTACCCCGGCAGCCAGCGAGATCTGCGCCCCGACCAGCACCCGGCTGAAAATATCGCGCCCCAGCGAGTCGACACCGAACCAGTGCACCAGCGAGGGCCCCTCGTTAAGCCGGTCATAATCGAAATAATTTTCCGCATCGTACGGCGCTATCCATGGTGCAACGATGGCTACCGCAATCAGCAACAGCACGAAAATACCAGCGCCCATCGCCACCGGCTGGCGACGAAAGCGCCGCCAGAACTCATGCCATGGGGTATGGATCTCGCCGGGTCTGATACCCGGCATGGCGTTCAGCGCCGCCTGCCTTCTCCAGTTGAGCAATCGCACCTTACTTATACCTGATAGCCGGGTTAATGGCCGCGTACAGCACATCCACCACTAAATTGATAAGAATAAACTCCAGCGAAAAGAGCAGGACTTCCGCCTGAATTACCGGGTAATCGCGCATCTCTACCGAATCGACCAACAGGCGCCCAAGCCCCGGCCAGTTAAACACCTTTTCCACGACGATCGACCCACCGAGCAGAAAGCCGAACTGTAGCCCCATCATGGTCACCACCGGGATCATCGCATTGCGCAGGCCATGCTTGAGCACCACCCACGTTTCGCTCACCCCTTTCGCCCGCGCGGTACGCATATAGTCTTCATGCAACACATCAACGAACGACGCGCGGGTAAAGCGCGCCATGACCGCCGCTACCGCCGCGCCAAGGGTCAACGACGGCAAAATATAGTGCCGCCAGCTGTCGGCCCCCACCGTCGGCAGCCAGCCCAGCTCAACCGAAAACACCTGCATCAGCAGCATGCCGAGAGCAAAAGCCGGAAACGAAATGCCGCTCACCGCCAGCGCCATTCCCAGACGGTCGGGCCAGCGATTGCGCCACACCGCGGCCGCGATCCCCGCCGCCATCCCGAACAGTACAGCCCAGCTCATGCTGGCCAGCGTCAGCCACAGCGTGGGCATAAAGCGGCTGGCTATTTCACTGGAAACGGGACGCCGCGAGGCCATGGAAATGCCAAAATCGCCGCGCAGCACGTTGGTGATGTAGTGCCAGAACTGGACATGCAGCGGCTGGTCAAGCCCCAGCTGCTGGCGCACCATCGCCACCACCTGGGCATCGGCCTCCGGTCCGGCAATCAGCCGCGCCGGGTCACCGGGCAGCATATGGACGAACAGAAACACCAGCACTGCGACGATAAGCAGGGTGGGGATCAGCCCCAGCAGGCGCTTAATCACATAGTTGAGCATCATACCTCCGCAACCCGCCCCGCGGAAAAACCGCCCCCCGCGCGCTGGCGCCGGAGGGCATCATCCCATCCTTCACGGTGTTAAATCTGCCTGTTCAAAACTAAAGCCAGTATCCGGCTGGATATAGAAACCGGTGAGGTTCTTGCTGTGGGCGGAGACCAGTTTCTCGACCACCAGCGGTACCCACGGCGACTCTTTCCAGATAATATCCTGCGCCTCTTTATAGAGTTTGGTTTTCGCTTGCGGGTCGGTGGTTTTCAGCGCCTCGCTCAGCGCGTTATCCACCTGCGGGTTGCTGTAAAACGCGGTGTTAAACAGCGTCGGCGGCCAGTTTTGCGAGGCGAACAGCGGCGACAGCGCCCAGTCGGCTTCACCGGTGGAGGCGGACCAGCCGGTATAGAACATCCGTACCCCGCTCTCTTTCTGCCCTTTACCTTCCACTTCCGCCGCCCGCTGACCAGCGTCCATCGCCATCACCTGCGCCTTAATCCCCACCTGCGCCAGCTGCTGCTGGGTGAACTGCAGTACTTTCTGCGCGGTGCTGTGATTATGTGATGACCACAGCGTGGTGCTGAAACCGTTAGGGTAGCCAGCCTCTTTCAGCAACTGGCGAGCTTTCGCCGGATCGTAGGGCCAGGCGGTGTAAGTCTGGGCGTAGGCAATCGACGGCGGCACCACCCCGGTCGCCGGGGTGGCGTATCCGGCAAACGCCACCTTGACCAGCGCCTGACGGTTAATCGCATAGTTGATGGCTTCACGCACCTTCGGATTATCGAACGGCTTCTGCGTCACGTTCATGCTGATGTAGCGCTGCATGATCGACGGGCTGGCCACCAGCTCCAGTTTGCTGTTTTTTGCCAGCAGCGGCGCCTGTTCGTAAGGGATCGGGAAAGCAAACTGCGCTTCGCCGGTCTGCAGCATCGCCGCCCGGGTGTTGTTATCCACCACCGGACGCCAGGTGATGGAGTCCAGCTTCGGCAGGCCTGGCTGCCAGTACCCATCGAACTTGCTGACCTTCACGAAATCTGTCTGGTTCCAGGTGTCGAGCTTATACGGCCCGGTACCCACCGGATGGAAGCCAATATCCTTGCCATATTTTTTCAGCGCCGCCGGCGAAATCATCGCCGTCGCCGGATGGGCGAGAATGTTAATAAATGCCGAGAAGGGCTGCTTCAGGGTAATTTTGACCGTGGTCGGATCGACCGCCTCGGTGCTGGCGATATTTTTATACAGGTTATAGCGCTTGAGATGGTTATCCGGGTTACTCGCGCGGTCGAGGTTAGCCTTGACCGCCTCGGCGTTAAAGTCGGTGCCATCCTGGAATTTCACCCCGCTGTGCAGCTTGATGGTGTACACCAGGCCGTCCGGTGACACGGTATAGCTCTCGGCAAGAACATTTTGTAGCTTCATCTCTTTATCAAGGCCGAACAGGCCTTGATAAAAGGACTTCGCCACCGCCTGCGACAGGGTATCGTTGGCATCATAGGGATCGAGCGTCGTAAAGTTAGACCCGACCGCCACGACCACATCTTTGGCGGCAAAGGCAGGGGCGCTCGCCAGGGCCGCCGCGATACTCAGCGCCAGCCACCATTTGCGTGAAACAGGTTGTGTCATCGTATTCTCCTGAAAAGGTGCGTTATGTGTTGTTATGCTCTGCCCAGCACATCGGCGGATTCGCGGGCGACAAAGTGGCCCGGCCCAACCTGCTGCAATGGCACGCTGGCCATCTCCTCGCCCCGCTTATAGATATTGCCCGGGACGTCATCAGACAGCAGGACTCGCTGCGGATGACGGTAGGCCGGGTCGGCCACCGGTACGGCGGCCATTAGCTTACGGGTATAGGGGTGCTGCGGGTTTTCAAACACCGCACGGCGCGGGCCTATTTCGACAATGCGACCGCGATACATCACCGCCACGCGGTGGCTGATGCGCTCCACCACCGCCATATCATGGGAAATAAACAGAAACGCGATACCCATCTCGCGCTGCAGGTCGAGCATCAGATTGATAATCTGCGCCCGAATGGAGACATCCAGGGCCGACACCGACTCATCGGCTATCACCACCTTCGGATTCAGCGCCAGCGCGCGGGCAATGCAGATCCGCTGCCGCTGGCCGCCGGAAAAGGCATGGGGGTAACGCCAGGCATGCTCCGGCTGAAGCCCCACGCGCTTCAGTAGCCAGGAAACCCGCTCACGCGCGGCTTCACCATGCAGCAGGCCATGCACCCGCAGCGGCTCCATGATCGAGTCACCGACCGTCTGACGCGGGTCAAGCGAAGCGTAAGGATCCTGAAAAATAAACTGAATATTACGGCGCAGGGATTGCAGCTTGCTGCCGGAGAGCGTATCAATCCGTTGGCCGTCGAAGGTAATGGTGCCACCCTGGGTTTCGACCAGTCTCAGCAGCGCCCGGCCGGTGGTCGACTTGCCGCAGCCGGACTCTCCCACCAGCGACAGGGTCTCTCCCGGCCAGAGATCAAAACTGATCTTCTCCACCGCATGCACTTCGCGCGTCACGCGATTGAGCAGCCCACCGCGCACCGGAAAACGGGCCACCAGGCCGCGCACCTGCAGGATAGGCTCCCCCGCCGCCACCGTGTCTGGCGTTTCGGTCTCCGCCTGCGGCTGACCGGGAAGCGAAAAACGGCGCGGCAGATCCTGACCCCGCATCTCCCCCAGCCGCGGAACCGCCGCCAGCAGCGACTGAGTATAAGGGTGCTGCGGCGAACGAAAGATCTCCTCAACGCTGCCGGTCTCTACCGCCTCACCGCGATACATCACCAGCACCCGATCGGCGATATCGGCCACGACGCCCATATCGTGGGTAATAAAGATCACCCCCATCGCCATCTCCTTTTGCAGGACGGCAATGAGTTGCAAAATTTGCGCCTGGATGGTGACATCCAGGGCCGTGGTCGGCTCATCGGCTATCAACACCGCCGGCCGGCAGGAGAGCGCCATGGCGATCATCACCCGCTGGCGCATGCCGCCGGAGAGCTGGTGCGGATAGCGTGAGAGCATCTCTTCCGCCTGGGGAATACGTACCTGGTCGAGCATCTTTTTCGCCGCGCGCAGCGCCTCTTCGCGCCCCAGCCCCTGGTGCAGGCGCAGGGATTCGGCGATTTGTTCGCCGATGGTAAAAACCGGATTCAGCGAGGTCATCGGCTCCTGAAAAATCATGGCCAGATCCGCGCCGCGCACCCGGCGCATCTCGGCGTCCGTTTGCTCATTGAGCGCGATCACCTGCCGGTTACGCCGCCGCAGCCACAGCCCCTCGCTGCTCACTTCGCTGCTGGCGGCGTCAAGCAAACGCATCAGCGCCAGCGCGGTCACCGATTTTCCCGAACCGGACTCACCCACTATCGCCAGCGTCTCGCCGCGACGCAGGCTGAAGGATAGCTGACGCACGGCCTGCACCTCTGGCGCATCCTGTTGGCGAAAGGCCACGTTCAGGTTGCGCACTACCAGCACTTCGCAGGTATCGGTTTCGTGAGTTTGCGACACTCTCCCTCTCCCTTCTTCTATTCGCGATAAATGCCAATGGTCGGCGTATCGCCGGCATAGCACCAGGCGCGGTACATGCCTTCACTGTTAAACGGTAAAACGACGTTACCTTCGCGATCGACGGCAATCAGCCCGCCGCTACCGCCGAGAGCCGGCAGTTTCTCCATCACCACCCGCTCGCAGGCGGTGTAGAGACTCAACTGACCATACTCCATCAGGGCGGCGATATCGTAGGCCGCCAGGGTGCGCATAAAAACTTCGCCGGTGCCGGTGCAGGAGACCGCCACGCTGGCATTGTTGGCATAGCATCCCGCGCCCGGCAGCGGGCTGTCGCCGACGCGTCCGGGCAATTTGTTGGTCATGCCGCCGGTGGAGGTTGCCGCCGCCAGATTGCCAGCCAGGTCGAGCGCCACTGCGCCGACGGTGCCCATTTTCTGGCGTTCATCGAGCGGGGCGGCGTGGTGGTCGAGGATAATCTCCCCGCCCGCTTTCGCCTCCTGCAGCTGCAGCAGGCGCTCGGGCGTGGAGAAGAGATCGTTTTCCACGCGTTCCATCCCCCGGGAGAAGGCGAAATTTTCCGCGCCCTCGCCAATCAGCAGCACGTGCGGGCTCTCCTCCAGTACCAGACGCGCCGCCAGCACCGGATTACGCAAATGTTTGACCCCGGCCACCGCGCCCGCCTGCAGGCTGTAGCCATCCATTACGCAGGCGTCCAGCTCGTGGGTTTGATCGTGGGTAAATACCGCGCCCATCCCGGCGTTAAACAGCGGGCACTCTTCCAGCAGCCGAACGGCCTCGGTCACGGTATCCAGCGCACTGGCGCCCGCAGCCAACATCTTCTGCCCGCTTTCGACGATAGTCGACAGCGCCGCCACATACTCTCGCTCCCGCTCCGGCGTCATCTGCGCGCGAGAAATCGCCCCTGCGCCGCCGTGAATTGCTATAACCGCCTTGCCCATTTCGCCAGTCCTTAACGATGAAGTGGATCGCCCCTGCCCCGTCGTACCGCGGCGCGGCGCCGGTCACGTCAGGAATAAGGGTATTGATATCATTATATTGCTGAATGTCTTATACAATTTTTGAATATAGAAAGAGCGGCGGGCGATGTAAAGCCTCGTACCCAAGTGGCATACAGCCCGCGCCGCTTTTCTGCCATAATAGGCGTTTTCGCTGTTTTGCCCGCAGGAGTGACCCATGGATTTTACCGCCGGACTGATGCCGCTCGACACAGCCCTCGCCCAGATGCTCGATCGTATTACGCCGCTGAACGCGACGGAAACTGTACCGCTGTTGCAGGCCTTCTCGCGTGTGACCGCCCATGACATCGTCTCCCCGCTGGATGTGCCCGGCTTTGATAACGCCGCGATGGATGGCTATGCCGTCCGGCTAAGCGACCTCCGCGACGGCGCGGCGCTGCCGGTCGCCGGTAAGGCCTTTGCCGGCCAACCGTTTCACGAGACCTGGCCCACCGGCACCTGTATCCGCATCATGACCGGCGCGCCGGTCCCTGCGGGCTGCGACGCGGTGGTCATGCAGGAAGAGACCGAACAGACCGACGCCGGCGTGCGCTTTACCGCGCCGGTGAAAGCCGGGCAGCACATTCGCCGTCGCGGAGAAGATATCGCTCACGGCGCGGTGGTCTTCCCGGCGGGGACGCCCCTGACGGTGGCCGAGCTGCCGGTGCTGGCCTCGCTGGGCATTGCCGAGGTCGAGGTGGTGCGCAAGGTACGCGTCGCGGTCTTCTCAACCGGCGATGAGCTGCAGCTGCCGGGTCAACCGCTCGGCGACGGCCAGATTTACGATACCAACCGCCTGGCGGTGCACCTGATGCTGCAGCAACTGGGCTACGAGGTCATTAACCTCGGCATTATTCCTGACGACCCGGCGAAGCTGCGTGACGCGTTTATCGCCGCCGACCAGCAGGCCGACGTGGTCATCAGCTCCGGTGGCGTCTCGGTGGGCGAAGCCGACTACACCAAAACCATTCTTGAAGAGCTGGGGGAGATCGGCTTCTGGAAACTGGCGATCAAGCCGGGGAAACCCTTCGCCTTCGGCAAACTCAGCAGCAGCTGGTTCTGCGGCCTGCCGGGTAACCCGGTTTCCGCCACCGTCACCTTCTGTCAGTTGGTGCAGCCGCTGCTGGCGAAACTCTCGGGCAAGCACGGCCCGCTTCAGGCAACCCGCCTGCGGGTACGCGCCGCCACGCGACTGAAGAAGTCGCCGGGCCGTCTCGACTTCCAGCGCGGTATTCTGCAGCGCAACCCCGACGGCGAGCTGGTGGTGACCACCACCGGCCATCAGGGCTCGCACATTTTCAGCTCATTCAGCCTCGGTAACTGCTTTATCGTACTGGAGCGCGAACGCGGCCACGTCGAAGCGGGCGAATGGGTCGAAGTCGAGCCCTTTAATCATCTGTTTGGGGGGCTGTAATGGCCGTTGAGCTGAGCGACGAGGAGATGCTGCGCTATAACCGGCAGATCGTCTTGCGCGGTTTTGATTTCGACGGTCAGGAGCGGCTAAAAGCCGCTCGCGTACTGGTGGTCGGCCTCGGCGGGCTCGGCTGCGCCGCCACTCAATATCTGGCGGCGGCCGGCGTGGGTCAGCTCACCCTGCTCGATTTCGACACCGTTTCGCTGTCCAACCTCCAGCGCCAGACGCTGCACAGCGACGCGACCATCGGCCAACCGAAGGTGGATTCTGCCCGCGAGGCGCTGGCGCGCATTAACCCGCACGTCCGGCTGGTCCCGCTCAATGCCTTGCTGGATGAGACCGCGCTGGCGGGGCAGATTGCCGATCACGATCTGGTGCTGGACTGCACCGACAACGTCGCCATTCGTAACCAGCTCAACGCCGGCTGTTTCCAGCACACCACCCCGCTGGTCTCCGGGGCGGCGATCCGCATGGAGGGGCAAATCAGCGTCTTCACGTATCAGGATGGCGAACCCTGCTACCGCTGCCTGAGCCGTCTGTTCGGCGAAAATGCCCTCACCTGCGTCGAAGCCGGGGTAATGGCCCCGCTGGTGGGCACCATCGGTTCGCTGCAGGCGATGGAGGCCATTAAACTGCTGACCGGCTACGGCACCCCTGCCAGCGGAAAAATCGTGATGTACGACGCCATGACCTGCCAGTTTCGTGAAATGAAGCTGATGCGTCATCCGCAGTGCGAGGTATGCGGCTCGCACTAACCCCCACACCGGCGACGAGGGTCGTCGGTGGTTTTGTGACCTCTCTCGTTTTTTTATCCCCAGGAGCTTAGCCCCATCCCGCTTGTTGATTTGCGTCAATATAACTTTCATTCGAAAGTGTTTTTATATTCATACGCAAACAAGAGGATAAGCCATGATCTTCAACATCCAGCGCTACTCCACCCATGACGGCCCAGGGATCCGTACCGTCGTCTTCCTGAAAGGCTGCTCGCTGGGCTGCCGCTGGTGCCAGAACCCGGAAAGCCGCGCCCGCAGCGAAGATCTGCTGTATGACTCGCGGCTGTGCCTGGCCGGCTGCGATCTGTGCCAGCAGGCGGCGCCGGAGGTTATCACCCGTACCCTCGATGGTTTGATCATTGATCGGCAAAACGTTAACGACAAGCATATTACTGCGCTGCGTGACTGCTGCCCCACCACCGCGCTAACGGTCTGCGGCGAGGAGAAAAACGTCGAAGCGATCATGGCGACGGTGCTGCGTGATAAACCGTTCTACGATCGCAGCGGCGGCGGCATCACCCTTTCCGGCGGCGAACCCTTTATGAACCCGACGCTGGCGCAGGCGCTTTTCGAAGCCAGCCATCAGGCAGGTATTCACACCGCCGTGGAAACCTGCCTGCACGTGCCGTGGAAATACATTGAACCGGCTTTACCCTTTGTCGACCTGTTTCTCGCCGACCTGAAACACGTCGACGAGGCCGTTTTCCAGCAGTGGACCGACGGCAGCGCCCGCCGGGTGCTGGATAACCTGCAGCGACTGGCGCAGGCAGGGAAAAAAATGATTATTCGCGTGCCGCTGATCCAGGGATTCAACGCCAGTGAAGCCGACATTGCCGCGATCACCGATTTTGCCGCCGACCGCCTGCAGGTCAGCGAGATCCATTTCCTGCCGTACCACACGCTGGGAATGAACAAATACCAGTTACTCAGTCAGCCCTACACCGCACCGGACAAACCGCTGGATGCTCCTGAGCTGCTCGCCTTCGCGCAGGATTATGCGCGGAGCAAGGGGCTAACGGCGATCTTACGAGGATAACCTTATGACGACTCTCAAACTCAATACCCTCAGCGCCCGCATCCAGGCCCATAAAATGGCGCTGGTGCATATTGTCAAACCGCCGGTCTGTACCGAACGCGCCCGCCACTACACCGAGATGTACCAGCAGCATCTTGATAAGCCAATCCCGGTGCGTCGCGCCCTGGCGCTGGCGCATCACCTTGCCGAGCGCACCATCTGGATCAAGCACGACGAACTGATCGTCGGCAACCAGGCCAGCGAAGTGCGCGCTGCGCCGATTTTCCCGGAATACACCGTCAGCTGGATTGAGAAAGAGATCAACGATCTTGCCGACCGCCCCGGCGCCGGCTTCTCGGTCAGCGAAGAGAACAAACGCGTGCTGCATGAAGTGTGCCCATGGTGGCGCGGTCAGACCGTACAGGACCGCTGCTACGGTATGTTTACCGATGAGCAAAAAGCGCTGCTCGCCACCGGCATTATTAAGGCGGAAGGCAATATGACCTCCGGTGACGCTCACCTGGCGGTCAACTACCCGCTGCTGCTGGAGAAAGGCCTCGACGGTATGCGCGCCAAGGTCGCCGAACGCCGGTCGCGCATTAACCTGACGGTGCTGGAAGATCTGCACGGCGAGCAGTTCCTGAAAGCGATTGATATCGTTCTGGAAGCGGTCAGCGACCACAGCAAACGCTTCGCCGCGCTGGCGCGCGAGATGGCGACAGCAGAATCCCGTGAATCACGCCGCCACGAACTGCTGACGATAGCCGAAAACTGCGACATCATCGCCCATGAGCCGCCGAAAACCTTCTGGCAGGCGCTGCAGCTGTGCTACTTCATTCAGCTAATCCTGCAGATTGAATCTAATGGCCACTCGGTCTCCTTTGGCCGTATGGACCAGTACCTCTATCCGTACTACCGTCGCGACGTTGAACTGCAGCAGTCGCTGGATCGCGAACAGGCCATTGAGCTGCTGCACAGCTGCTGGCTGAAGCTGCTGGAGGTCAACAAAATTCGCTCCGGCTCGCACTCCAAGGCCTCTGCCGGCAGCCCGCTGTACCAGAACGTCACCATTGGCGGCCAGAACCTGGTCGACGGCCAGCCGCAGGACGCCGTCAACCCGCTGTCGTATGCCATCCTGGAATCCTGTGGTCGTCTGCGCTCTACCCAGCCGAACCTCAGCGTGCGTTACCATGCCGGGATGAGCAACGACTTCCTCGACGCCTGCGTCCAGGTGATCCGCTGCGGCTTCGGCATGCCGGCGTTTAATAACGACGAAATCGTCATCCCGGAATTTATCAAACTCGGCATCGAGCCGCAGGACGCCTACGATTACGCCGCCATCGGCTGCATCGAAACCGCGGTTGGCGGCAAATGGGGCTACCGCTGCACCGGCATGAGCTTTATCAACTTCGCGCGGGTGATGCTGGCGACGCTGGAAGGTGGCCGCGATGCCACCAGCGGTCAGGTATTCCTGCCCCAGGAGCATGCCCTGTCGAAAGGCAACTTCGCTAATTTCGACCAGGTGCTGGCAGACTGGGATAACCAGATCCGCTACTACACCCGTAAATCCATTGAGATTGAGTACGTGGTCGATACCATGCTGGAGGAAAACGTCCACGATATTCTCTGTTCGGCGCTGGTGGATGACTGTATCGAACGGGCGAAAAGCATCAAGCAAGGCGGCGCGAAATATGACTGGGTTTCCGGCCTGCAGGTGGGTATCGCCAACCTCGGCAACAGCCTGGCGGCGGTGAAAAAACTGGTCTTCGATCAGGGCGCCATCGGCCAGCAGGAACTGGCGAAGGCGCTGGCGGAAGATTTCGACGGTCTGACCCACGAGCAACTGCGCCAGCGGTTGATCAACGGCGCGCCGAAGTACGGTAACGATGATGACAGCGTCGACGAGTTGCTGGCGCGGGCCTACCAGACCTATATCGACGAGCTGAAGCAGTATCACAACCCGCGCTATGGCCGCGGCCCAATCGGCGGCAACTATTACGCCGGCACGTCGTCTATCTCCGCCAACGTTCCGTTCGGCGCCCAGACGATGGCGACACCGGATGGCCGTAAAGCGCACACCCCGCTGGCGGAAGGGGCCAGCCCGGCCTCCGGTACCGACCATCTGGGGCCGACAGCGGTCATCAGTTCGGTGGGCAAACTCCCCACCGGCGCGATCCTTGGCGGCGTGCTGCTTAACCAGAAGCTGAATCCGTCCACCCTGGAGAATGAGTCCGACAAGCAGAAGCTGATGGTGCTGCTGCGCACCTTCTTCGAGGTGCACAAAGGCTGGCATATCCAGTACAACATCGTGTCCCGCGACACGCTGCTGGAGGCGAAGAAACACCCTGATCAGTACCGCGATTTAGTGGTCCGCGTCGCCGGATACTCGGCGTTCTTCACCGCCCTGTCGCCGGATACCCAGGACGATATCATCGCCCGAACCGAACATACGCTGTAACCCTTCGTGCCCGCTGGCGCTATGCTTAGCGGGCCTACCCTGTTCTGCAGGCCGGGTAAGGCAACGTTGCCACCCGGCATTTTCTGCGCTGAGTGAACTTTCATTCGAAATAAATTTGTGCTCCCCATCACATTGTAATTAGAATGTTACTGGTCGAAGTTAAGCCAGGAGCATCCCCTTATGACCGTTAAAGTTATCGTCACCGATATGGACGGAACTTTTCTCAATGACGCCAAAACCTACGATCGCTCACGGTTTCTGGCGCAATTCGCCCAGCTGCAGCAGCGCGGCATTGAATTTGTTGTCGCCAGCGGCAACCAGTACTATCAGTTGATCTCCTTCTTCCCGGAGATCCGCGAGCAGATTTCGTTCGTCGCCGAAAACGGCGCGCTGGTCTTTGAGCATGGCAAGCAGCTGTTCCACGGCGAACTGACCCGCCACGAATCACAGGTGGTGATTGGCGAATTGCTCAAAGATCCGCAGCTCAACTTTGTCGCCTGCGGCCTGCAGAGCGCGTATGTGAGCGATAAAGCTCCGGATGCCTTCGTCGACCTGATGTCAAAGCACTACCACCGTCTGCAGCGGGTAAGCGATTACCATCGCATCGACGACACGCTGTTCAAATTCTCCCTCAACCTGCCGGACAGCGAGATCCCACAGCTGATCGATAAACTGCACGTGTCGCTCGACGGGATCATGAAGCCGGTCACCAGCGGCTTTGGCTTTGTCGATTTGATTATCCCCGGCCTGCATAAAGCCAACGGCATCAGCCGCCTGCTCAAACGCTGGAACCTTTCGCCCCAGCAGTGCGTGGCCATCGGCGACAGCGGCAACGACGCCGAAATGCTGAAGCTGGTGAAATACGCTTTCGCCATGGGTAACGCCGCCGACACCATCAAGGCTATCGCCGGCTACGCCACTGACGATAATAACCATGACGGCGCGCTGAACGTCATTCAGGCCGTCCTCGATAATACCGCTCCCTTCAACGCGTGACCCTTCGCCGGGGCATCGCGCCCCGGTTTTTCCATTTTGTGCGCCGTAGCAAGATTTTAAACTTGCATTAACTCCATTTTAACTTAAATTAACGTTTGTAAGATTTAACACTTTCGAATGAAAGATACAGCGAGGTTATTATGGCTGCTCTCCCGACCCACGAAACATTACCTGCCGACCACAAAGCGGCAATTCGCCAGATGAAACAGGCCTTACGGGCACAAATTGGCGATGTCCAGGCAGTGTTCGATAAACTCTCGGCGCGTATCAGCGAGCGCCTGGACGAGATTAATGCCCTGAAAGCCACAGGCCAGGAGGTCTGGCCGACGATCCCGTTCAGCGATATCGCCGAAGGAAAAGTGAGCGATGAGCAGCGCGCGGCGATTAAGCGCCGGGGCTGCGCAGTGATCAAAGGACACTACCCGCGCGAACAGGCGCTGGCCTGGGACAACGCGATGCTGGAATACCTCGATCTGAACCATTTCGATGATGTTTACAAAGGACCTGGCGACAGCTTCTTCGGTTCGCTGGAGGCTTCGCGTCCGGAAATCTATCCGATCTACTGGTCCCCCTCGCAAATGCAGGCGCGACAGAGTGATGAAATGGCGGCGGTGCAATCCTTCCTCAATCGCCTGTGGCGCTTTGAACAGAATGGCAAGCGCTGGTTCGATCCGGATGTCAGCGTGATTTACCCTGACCGTATCCGCCACCGCCCGCCGGGAACCACGTCAAAGGGGCTGGGGGCGCATACCGATTCTGGCGCGCTGGAGCGCTGGCTGCTTCCCGCCTATCAGCAGGTTTTCGCCAACGTCTTTAATGGCAATATCGACGCCTACGATCCGTGGGACGCCGCGCACCGTACCGAAGTGGAAGAGTACACCGTCGACAACACCACCAAATGCTCGGTGTTCCGCACCTTCCAGGGCTGGACCGCGCTGTCGGACATGATCCCGGGTCAGGGGCTGCTACACGTGGTGCCGATCCCGGAGGCGATGGCTTATGTGCTGCTGCGCCCCCTGCTCGACGATGTGCCGGAAGATGAGCTGTGCGGCGTCGCGCCGGGCAGAGTGCTGCCGATCTCTGAGCAATGGCACCCACTCTTAATTAAAGCGTTAAGCTCGATTCCGGCGCTGAACGCTGGCGATTCCGTCTGGTGGCACTGCGATGTTATTCACTCAGTGGCGCCGGTGGAAAATCAACAGGGCTGGGGCAACGTGATGTACATCCCGGCCGCGCCGATGTGCGAAAAGAACCTCGCCTACGCGCAGAAAGTGAAAATTGCTCTGGAAAAAGGGGCCTCGCCGGGGGATTTCCCGCGCGAGGACTATGAGGCCAGCTGGCAGGGGCGCTTCACCCTGGAAGATCTGAATATTCACGGGAAACGGGCGCTGGGTATCCCGGTTTAATCGTCATACAGCCCCTGCGGCTCGACGGCGGTATGGCCTTTGCCCGGCCGGATCCGCCGTACCGAATCACGTACCACCAGCGTGCCGTGCAACAGTAGCGAGCCGTGCGGCGCCTCCGGGCGCAGCAGGCGCTGCTGCAGGAGATGCACCGCCTCGCTGCCCAGCTCACCTCGCGGCACATGCACCGCGGTCAGCGGCACCTCCTGAATCGCCGCCAGATTAAACCCGTCGATACTCATTACCGAAACATCCTGCGGCACCCGCAGGCCTCGTTTTTGCAGGGCGCTGACGGTGCCGGCGGCCATAAAATCACCGCCCACCAGGAAGGCGGTGGGCATCGGGCGCCCCTGTAAAGCGTCAAGCCAGGCCCCTACCTGCTCTTCCGTCTCTCTGGCGCTAAAGTTGGCGACGCTGATGAGATCCCGGCTGGCGGTAAAGCGCAGATTGCGCGCGCGCCATGCTTCCTGGATCCCGCCCAGCCGCAGCTCCATGGTATAGCGGCGCAGGCACATCACGTTCATCACCGCCCGATGGCCCATATCAAACAGATAGCGGGCGGCGCACTGGCCAATCAGACGATGGTCGGGGGCAATGGACGGCAGCCGCATCCCTTCATCCCGACAGTTGATCAATACGCAGGGTTTGCCCACATCCGCCGCCAGGCCATGAATATGCGGATCGTCGATCCCCAGCAGCACCGCGGCCTGGGTCTCCGCTTCGTTCATGCGGGCAAGAAACAGATTGGCGTCGCTGTCGTTCTCGTCCAGTGCGCAGTAGCGCAGGCGCACTTCATGCGCCGCCAGCGCGTTATTGATGCTCTGGATCACCCGGTAGTAGAAGATATCCGATCGCTCATCGAAGGCGCGCTGCGGAGCAAACACCAGCAGATTATTGAGCAGCAGACGCCCGGCGGCCAGTCCCTGCATGACCCCCAGCTCGCGGGCGCACTCCAGCACCGCCCGGCGCGCCTTATCGCTGGTATTCGCCTTTCCGGCCAGGACGCGCGAAACGGTGCTGGCCGACAGCCCGGTGCGGGCGGCGATTTCGGCGACGCGCAGCTTTTTATCCATTTTGTGATCCAGCTCCGATTGGAAAATGAAAGAATTTTCATAATCGCCAAAGCGCTTCCTGTAAGCAAATGACAGAGCGAAATTTGAGATCTCGGTCATTTCATGAAAAAAGTTGCATAAATAGCACTTTGCCCGACGTTTTTTCTCCCTTAGCCTGAATTGGTCCAACATCTCCCATACTAGTTATACCAATGATGTTGAGATAAAAAATAGACTATTCAAATAGTTAAAAAAACTATGTGACCACTCAGGGAAAGAGGCCGTCACTTTCCCCCTACAACGTCTTGTGGAGTGTGCTATGAGTCAAGGCCTCAACAATGATATCGCGGTCAGTAAAACGCGCCGGGTGGTAAAAAACCTGCGCTGGTGGGTGCTGGTCCTGTTTTTACTCGGCGTCACCGTCAACTACATCACACGTAACTCGCTGGGGATTATCGCCCCGGAACTGAAAGCGACGCTCGGTATTACCACCGAACAATATTCCTGGATCGTCGGCGCGTTTCAGCTGGCTTACACGATTTTCCAGCCGCTCTGTGGCTGGCTTATCGACGTCATCGGCCTGAAGCTCGGGTTTATGATCTGCGCTACCCTGTGGGCGCTGGCCTGTATCGCCCACGCCGGGGCTGGCAGCTGGCTGCACCTGGCTATGTTGCGCTTCTTTATGGGCGGCGCCGAGGCGGCCGCCACGCCGGCGAACGCCAAAACCATCGGCGAGTGGTTCCCGAAATCTGAACGGCCAATCGCCGCCGGCTGGGCTGGCGTCGGCTTCTCTATCGGCGCAATGCTGGCCCCGCCGATTATCTACTTCGCCCACGCCTCCTTCGGCTGGCAGGGGGCGTTTATGTTTACCGGCGCGCTGGCGCTGCTGTGGGTGGTGCTGTGGTGGGCTTTCTATCAGAACCCGGAAAAGCACCCCAATCTCAGCAAAAGCGAGCTGGAGTACATCAAGCAGGATAACGAAGCTCCGCCGGTGAAACAGCCCTTCTTTACCGCGCTCAAAACCGTCTCGAAGAATAAACGTTTCTACGGTATCGCCATCCCCGCCTTTATGGCCGAGCCTGCCTGGGCGGTACTGAGCTTCTGGGTGCCGCTGTACCTGGCGAAAGAGCACGGCATGGATCTGAAGCAGATCGCGATGTTCGCCTGGCTGCCGTTCCTCGCCGCCGATCTTGGCAGCGTGGTCAGCGGCTATCTCACCCGCCTGTACGTTCGCTGGTTCGGCTGCACGCGAGTCAACTCGGTTATCGCCAGCTCGGTAACCGGCGCGTTTCTGATGATCTCGCTGGCCCTGGTCGCCATTACTCGCGATCCCTATATCACCATCATCCTGATCTCCATTGGTGGTTTCGGCCATCAGATCATCTCCTGCATGCTCAGCGCGCTGGTGGTGGAATCTTTCGACAAGGGACAAATGGCGACGGTCAACGGTATGCGCGGTTCCGCGGCGTGGATCGCCAGCTTCCTGTTCTCATTATTAATCGGGGTGACCGCCGACAAAATTGGCTTCAACCCGCTGTTTATCGCCATGGGTTTCTTTGACCTGATTGGCGCCGTTTTCCTGGTGGCATTTATTGCTGAACGTCGCGCCAAGCGCGCCTGAGAGTGGATGTAAAATATGAAGACGTTGAAACACTGGAGTTTGGACCAACAGCTGGAGCATCACGTTGAACTGACCGTTGATGGTCAGCACACTTTGTGTCTGTACGTGCTGGAAGAGAATTTATTCCGCGTCCTGCTGAAGCGCCAGGGCCAACTGGCGCTGGATCGCACCTGGAGTATCGCCCCGCAGCAGGATGTGCCGTGGGAAGGCCGCGCGCGGGATGACCTCAGCGGTTTTAGCCTCCCGGCCTGGCAGATGACCAAAGAAGATGACGCGCTGACCATCGCCACCCGCCAGCTGCGCGTCACCGTCCACCAGCCGCTTTGGCTGGAGTGGAGCTATCGCGACGACGCCGGCGAGTGGCAGACGCTCGCCAGTGACCGCCCCACCAGCGCCTATCTGGCAAACGCTCACGGCGACGGCGTCGCCCATTATCTGAGCCGCCGCAAAGATGAGCGTTTCTACGGCCTGGGCGAAAAGGCCGGCGACCTGCAGCGCAACGGTAAGCGCTATGAAATGCGTAACCTCGATGCCATGGGCTACAACGCCGTCAGCACCGACCCGCTGTATAAACATATTCCGTTTACCATCACGCAGCGCAGCGATATCAGCTACGGCCTGTTCTATGACAACCTGAGCAGCTGCTGGCTGGATCTGGGCAATGAAATCGACAACTACCACACCGCCTATCGCCGCTGGCAGGCGGAGGCCGGCGATATCGATTATTACCTGTTTACCGGTAAACAGGTGCTGGATGTGACCAAAGCCTTCGTCCGCCTGACCGGTAAAACCTTGTTCGGGCCAAAATGGAGCCTCGGCTACAGCGGCTCCACGATGCACTACACCGACGCGCCGGATGCGCAAAATCAGCTGATGAACTTCATCCGCCTGTGCGAGCAGCACGCGATCCCTTGCGACTCGTTCCAGCTCTCTTCCGGCTATACCTCGATCAACGGCAAGCGCTACGTCTTTAACTGGAACTACGACAAGGTGCCGCAGCCAAAAGTGATGAGCCAGTCGTTCCATGATGCCGGGCTGAAGCTGGCCGCCAATATCAAACCCTGCCTGCTGCAGGATCATCCGCGCTATGGCGAAGTGGCGGAACGCGGCCTGTTTATTCGCGATTCGCAAACCGACGCGCCGGAGCGCTCCAGCTTCTGGGATGATGAAGGGTCGCATCTCGACTTCACCAACCCGCACACCGTGGCCTGGTGGCAGGAAGGCGTGACCACCCAGCTACTGGAGATGGGTATCGATTCGACCTGGAACGATAATAACGAGTATGAGGTGTGGGACGGCGAGGCGCGCTGCTACGGCTTTGGCCGCGAAATCGCCATTAAACATATTCGCCCGGTGATGCCGCTGTTGATGATGCGCGCCTCGCTGGAAGCCCAGCAGCGCTTTGCGCCGCAAAAGCGCCCATATCTGATCTCCCGCTCCGGCTGCGCCGGGATGCAGCGCTACGTACAGACCTGGAGCGGCGACAACCGCACCAACTGGGATACGCTGCGCTATAACATCCGCATGGGCCTGGGGATGAGCCTTTCCGGGCTGTTTAACGTCGGCCACGACGTCGGCGGTTTCTCCGGCGATAAACCCGAGCCGGAACTGTTTGTGCGCTGGGTACAAAATGGCGTCATGCATCCGCGCTTTACCATTCACTCGTGGAATGACGACCAGACGGTAAACGAAGCATGGATGTACCCGGAAATCACCCCGGCGATCCGCTCAGCCATCGAGCTGCGCTACCGTCTGCTGCCCTATTTGTACACCCTGTTATGGCAGGCGCATGCCGATGACGAACCCATGCTGCGCCCGACCTTCCTCGATCACCAGCACGATACCCAGACCTTCGCCGAGTGCGATGACTTCCTGCTGGGTCGCGATCTGCTGGTGGCCAGCGTGGTCGAGCCCGGCGCCCGTCAACGCCAGCTGTGGCTGCCCGATAATCAGGACGGCTGGTACGATTTTTACAGCCACCAGTGGTTCGCCGGCGGCCAGTGGGTGACGCTGGACGCGCCGCTGGAAAAACTGCCGCTGCTGGTCCGCGCCGGCGCCGGTCTGCCGCTTAGTGAACGTATCAGCCACGTCGATGCGCAAAAAGACGATCGTCGCGAACTGCAGTTGTTCCCGCTGAAAGGTACCGGCTCAACCCGCGGTCTGCTGTTTGAAGACGACGGCGAAAGCTGGGGCTATAAAGAGGGGGATGCGCTATGGCTGGAGTGGGAAATGATCTGCAGCGCCAACAGCATAAACCTGAATATCAACGCTCGCGGCAGCTACCGTCCGGCGTGGAAAGCGCTGAAGCTGTCATTACCGGCGGGAGAAAAGCGCAAGCTGCTGGTGAATGGCGTTGAAGGGACCGAGTGGAGGCGCTAAGCGATATGCCGGGCGGCGGCTTACGCCTTGCCCGGCCTGGATTTTATGATGTTCCCGGATTGCGCTACGCTAATCCGGGCTACAAACGGGTGGCCTCAAAATCCCCGGTGGCGCTACCGCTTACCGGGGCTACAGCACTGTGCGGTTTGGTAGCCCGGGTAACGGACAGTTTCAGTAACCATGGGTACAAGATAGCGCTCTTAAGCTCACAATGGCACGGACCGTAGGCCGGATAAGGCGCAGCCGCCATCCGGCGCGAAAGTGGCTCTTTACCCGCAGTTATTGCCCGGCGGCGCTACGCTTGCGCGGGCCTACAGATCACATGCCAGGCGTAGCCCGGGTAAGGCGTAGCCGCTACCCGGGTAACGGACAGGGATTACTCGATACCTTTGCTGCGCAGGTAGTCTTCGTAGTTACCGCTGAAATCGATCACGCGTTCTGGGGTGATCTCCAGGACGCGGGTCGCCAGCGAGCTGACGAACTCGCGGTCGTGAGAAACGAAGATCAGGGTGCCCTGATACATCTCCAGCGCCATGTTCAGCGATTCGATCGATTCCATATCCAGGTGGTTGGTCGGTTCGTCCATGATCAGGATGTTTGGCTTCTGCATCATCAGCTTACCGAACAGCATGCGCCCTTTCTCACCACCAGAAAGGACTTTCGCCGGCTTTTTGATATCGTCCTGGCTAAACAACAGACGGCCGAGGATACTGCGTACCGCCTGCTCGTCGTCGCTTTCCTGCTTCCACTGGCTCATCCACTCGAAGACCGTCAGGTCGTTTTCGAACTCGTACTCATGATCCTGCGCGTAGTAACCAATTTGCGCGTTTTCAGACCATTTCACGGTGCCGTTGTCCGGCTGCAGTTCGCCTACCAGAGTTTTCAGCATGGTGGATTTACCCACGCCATTGGCGCCCAGAATGGCAATCTTCTCGCCCACTTCCAGCAACAGGTTGACCTTTTTGAACAGCGGACCTTCATCAAAGCCTTTGGTAAGGGCTTCCACTTCCAGCGCGTTACGGAACAGTTTCTTGTCCTGTTCGAAGCGGATAAACGGGTTCTGACGGCTGGAGGCTTTAACCTCTTCCAGCTTGATTTTGTCAATCTGGCGCGCGCGCGAGGTGGCCTGACGGGATTTAGAAGCGTTGGCGCTAAAGCGGCTAACGAAGGACTGCAGGTCCGCAATCTGCGCTTTTTTCTTGGCGTTGTCCGCCAGCAGACGCTCACGCGCCTGGGTGGCCGCGGTCATGTATTCGTCGTAGTTGCCCGGATAGACGCGCAGCTCGCCGTAGTCGAGGTCCGCCATGTGGGTGCAGACCATGTTCAGGAAGTGACGGTCGTGCGAGATGATGATCATGGTGCTGTCGCGATCGTTCAGCGTCTGCTCCAGCCAGCGGATGGTGTCGATGTCCAGGTTGTTCGTCGGTTCGTCGAGCAGCAGGATATCCGGATTGGAGAACAGCGCCTGCGCCAGCAGGACGCGCAGTTTCCAGCCCGGCGCGACTTCGCTCATCGGGCCGTAATGCTGTTCAACCGGAATGCCGACGCCGAGCAGCAGTTCGCCGGCGCGCGCTTCGGCGGAGTAACCGTCCATCTCGCCGTATTTGACTTCCAGGTCGGCCACTTTATAGCCGTCTTCCTCGCTCATTTCGGGCAGCGCGTAGATGCGATCGCGCTCTTGCTTCACTTCCCACAGCTCGCCGTGGCCCATGATAACCGTATCCAGCACGGTGAATGCTTCGAAGGCGAACTGATCCTGGCGCAGCTTACCGATACGCTCGTTCGGGTCGAGAGAAACGTTGCCCAGCGTCGGCTCGAGATCGCCGCCGAGGATCTTCATAAAGGTCGATTTACCGCTGCCGTTGGCGCCGATCAGACCATAACGGTTGCCGCCGCCAAATTTAACGGAGATATTTTCGAACAGCGGCTTACTGCCAAACTGCATGGTAACGTTGCTGGATACTAGCACGGGGATATCCTGAAAAAAGAGAATGAGGGGTGTGACACAACAGACATTATGCCAGCAAATGACACACTTTTCACGGCCTGCGGTAAATTCCGCCGCGGCGCTTGTGCTAAGGTCTTTGTCAGATGAGCCGCAGACCAGGGCTCAAACGGTTATTCTGTACGTCATTATGAGGAACCCCATGACCACCAGCCTACCGCGACACCCGGCTTTTTTATCCCTGCAGGGCGGTATCAATTTTCGCGACCTCGGCGGCCAGCGCGCCGCCGACGGACGCACGGTACGCAGCGGCAAGCTGCTACGCTCCGGTGCGCTAAATCGGTTGACGGCGGACGATCTCAACCATCTGGCGACGCTGCCGCTCAGTCGGGTGCTCGACTATCGCGACCCCGGCGAAGTGCAGCGCACCCCTGACAAGCTTAGCCCGCTCACTCACTATTTAAACGCGCCCGCTAATCCACCGCTCGGAGATGTGAATGCGAAAGTCACCGAGCTGAATGCTGCCACCCTTAACGCGCTGAACGGGGAGCAGTTTATGCTGCAACTGTATCGCCAGTTGCCCTTTAATAACCCGGCCTATCGCCAGCTCGCCGCCTGGCTGACCACGCCTTTTGAAGGCGCTTTACTGCAACACTGCGCCGTCGGCAAAGATCGCACCGGCGTCGGCTGCGCGTTAACCCTGTTTGCCGTCGGATGCGACAGCGAGACGGTCATGGAGGAGTATCTGCTCACCCACGGCATGCTGACACAAGTGGAAGCCTGGATGCTGGAGATGCTGGGCAACGACCTGACGCCCCAGGGACGCCAGAGTCTGGCGGATATCCTGACGGTGAAAGAGTCCTATCTCGCCGCCGCGCTGTCAGCCATCCACCAGCGCTATGGCACGGTCGACGCCTGGCTGGCAGAAGAGTACCAGCTCACCGCCCCGGCACGCGCTTCGCTACAGGACCGGTTACTGGAAGGATAACCTCCCTGTCACCCGCGTGAGAGGCGGCGATTGCATCATCCGCCAGCCCCGTCAGCCGAGGCGACAGGGAAAAAAATGTGATTTCGTACACATCTGATTTACCTGTTTAGCGGAATGCACATATAATGCGCTCCCATCTACTGTCTCAATCATTAACAAAGGCCTGTGTGGCGTTGATTTCGCACACGACATTAAAGACTATGAAATTATCTACACTCTTAGCGGCAGCCTTCGCCCTCGTAGGCTTTTGCAATACAGCGTCTGCTGTCACCTATCCTTTGCCGACCGACGGCAGCCGTTTGGTTGGTCAGAATCAGGTCATCACCATTCCGGATGATAACAAGCAGCCGCTGGAATACTTTGCGGCGAAATATCAGATGGGGCTGTCCAACATGCTGGAAGCCAACCCGGGGGTGGACACCTATCTGCCAAAAGGCGGTAGCGTCCTGAACATCCCGCAGCAGCTGATCCTGCCGGACACCGTCCACGAAGGCATCGTCATCAACAGCGCCGAGATGCGTCTGTATTACTATCCGAAAGGCACTAACACCGTGATCGTCCTGCCGATCGGTATCGGCCAGTTAGGTAAAGATACGCCGATTAACTGGACCACCAAAGTCGAACGCAAGAAGGCCGGCCCGACCTGGACGCCGACCGCCAAGATGCACGCTGAATACGCCGCTGCCGGCAACCCGCTGCCAGCCGTCGTACCGGCCGGTCCGGATAACCCGATGGGTCTGTACGCGCTGTATATCGGCCGTCTGTACGCCATCCACGGCACCAACGCTAACTTTGGTATTGGCCTGCGCGTGAGCCACGGCTGCGTGCGTCTGCGCAACGATGACATCAAATTCCTGTTTGAGAATGTGCCGGTCGGCACCCGCGTGCAGTTTATCGATGAGCCGGTAAAAGCGACCACCGAGCCGGACGGCAGCCGTTACATTGAGGTTCACAACCCGCTGTCGACCACCGAAGCGCAGTTCCAGGGCGGCGAAATCGTGCCGATCACCCTGACTCAGCCGGTACAGGCGATCACCAGCCAGTCTGATGTCGATCAGAACGTGGTTGAGCAGGCTATCCAGAACCGCTCCGGTATGCCGGTGCGTCTGAACTAAGTTCTGCATGACAAGAAAAACGGCGGGCCTGATGCCCGCCGTTTTTTTATCTGCATTTCCCCGGGCTGCGGCTGACGCCTTGCCTGGGTTACCAAACCTGACAACACCCTGGGCCTGCTAAGCGCTGCGCAAACAGGGGTCCCCGGTCTAACCGTTATTCACCAGAATAATCCCGCCGTGATCGTAGCGATAGTGACAGTGGGCATACTCCAGCGGCGTACCGTCTTCGAGGTAGATCACCTGTTCAACCTCCAGCACCGGGTCGGAGAGGTCGCAGTGAAGATGTAATTTATCCAGTTCATCCGGCTTCATCGCCCGCACCACGCGGTAAGATCCCATCAGCTTCAGCCCCAGCGTCTCCTGGATATAGCGAAACACCGAGCTGTGCAGATGGCTTTTATTGAGCCCCGGCACCAGCCCCACCGGCATGACCGTCAGATCCAGCGACACCGGTTCCCCGTTGAGCAACCGCAGGCGAACGAAGTCATACACCGGCGCATCGGCGTCAATCAGCAGCGAACTCTGCTCTTTGTCGCTGGGAAAACGCACCTCAAAGCGCACCACTTCGCTTTGTACCTCGCCAAGATGCTCCCAGGTTTTGGTGGCGCCAAAATAGTCGCTGCCGGGCAACTCCCACTGCGACAGCTGGAGAAAATTTTTCCGCACAAAGGTACCCAGTCCTTTGCGGGTATAGATAAGCCCTTCGACGATTAACTGACGCATCGCCTGCTGGATCGTCATCCGGCTGGTGTTGAACTCCGCCGCCAGCGCAAACTGGTCGGGTAGCGGCGCGCTGGCAGGATACTGCTGGCTGATGATGCGTTTTTTTATTTCCCGCGCGATTTGCAGATACTTCGCCGTCATTCCCGGTCCTTTTACATTCTGTGTGTGGCTGGCGGACAGCATACTTGACCTGACCGCCAGGACACTGTTACATCGCTTCGCCGTTGCTGTGGATCACCTGCTTTAGCCACGCATAGCTCTTCTTCGGCACCCGCCGCAGATCCTTGAGGTCATGGTTCTCACGATTGACGTACACCACGCCGTAGCGCTTACGCATATCGCCCTGAGAGCTGAGGATATCGATTAATCCCCAGCCGAGATAGCCAATCACCTGCGCGCCGTCCTCAAATATCGCCGCTTTCATGGCGTTAATATGGTCGCGATGGTAGGCGATGCGGTAATCATCGGCAATGGGATGTTCGCCATCCCAGGATTCGATCACCCCGATGCCATTTTCAATCGGGAACACCGGTAGCCGCCAGTCATTGTAATAGCGGGTGATGATCATGCGAAATCCCAGCGGATCGATCTGCCAGTTCCATTCCGTCGCTTTCAGGTACGGGTTATCCTGATTACCGAATAGCATGTAATTGTTGACCGCCGTTCCCGGCGGGATCGCGTCGCTATTGAGCGCACGGCTGGCGTAATAGCTGAACGCAAGATAATCGACCTTCACCGTCGCCATCAGCGCGATATCTTCAGGGCGATAAATATCGTCAAAGCCTTGGCGAGCGACAAAATGCATCACTTCCGGGCTATAACCCTCGCCGGCGTAGGCGCGCAGCAGGTTCTGGTTTAAAAACTCGTCCAGTTGCTGGGCGCAGAGAATATCGCGTGGTTTGCAGGTAGCCGGATAGACCAGCGCATGGGCCAGCATTCCGCCCATCAGGCACTGCGGCTTCGTCTGATGCAGATAGTGGGTCAGATGGACATGCGCCATCATCACGTGGTGCTGGATCTGGTAGAGTTCGCGCAGCGTTTTATCGCCACGCAAATAGCCGGTGATCAGGAAGGCTTCCGGCGAATGGTAGAGGTTCTGTTCATTGAAGGTCAGCCAGTACTTCACCTTATCGCCGTAACAGTCGATCATCTTCTGGCCATAGCGGATAAAGGCGTCCATGACCCGGCGGTCGGTAAAACCGTTGTAACGCTCCGCCAGCGACAGCGGCATATCAAAGTGATACAGGCAGATCATCGGTTCAATACCGCGGGCAATGAGTTCATCGATAAACTGATGGTAGAACGCGATCCCCTCTTCATTGAATTCGCCGTCCCCTTCCGGGCACACCCGGCTCCAGGCGATCTGGAAGCGGTAGCAGTTCATGCCCAGATCCTGCATCAGATCGAAATCTTCGCGAAAGCGATGATAGGAGTCGGTCGCGACCTTCCAGTCCGAGGCGAATTCCGCCGGTTGACGAATATCGTACACCGACATCCCCTTGCCCCCCTCGTTCCACGCCCCCTCCGTCTGCATGCTGGAGACGGAATTACCCCATAAAAAATCTGCCGGTAGTGTGTTCTTCATGCTGCGCCTCGGTATATGACTAGTCATTTAACTATAATGACTAGTCATATACAAAAGATCCGCCACCGAAGCAAAAGTCGGATCGTTTTCTGTGAGCCAGGCAAACAAAAAAGATCGCCGCAAGCGGCGATCTTTATAGGCACGGAAAAAACGGCGTTACTGCGCGTCAAGCTGATGACGACGATATTCCCCCTGTCGCTCCAGCATCCAGCCCGGATATTCGCGCGGCAGGGCGCTGACCGCGTCAAGCTGGCGCAACTCATCATCGCTCAGGCGGATAGCGGTCGCAGCGATGTTATCCTGCAACTGCTCGGCCCGTTTGGCGCCAATAATGACGCTGGTCACCGCCGGCTGATGCAGCAGCCACGCCAGGGCAATCTGCGCCACCGATACCCCTTTTGCTTCAGCTATCACCCGCATGACGTCGATGCAATCAAATGCGCGCGCTTTATCCACGGGCGGAAAGTCGAACGCCAGGCGACGACCACCCGCTTCCGCCTCGCCGTCGCGGCGGTATTTCCCGCTCAGCAGGCCGCCCGCCAGCGGACTCCAGACCATCAGGCCGAGTACTTCGCTTTGCAGCATCGGCACCAGCTCACGTTCCAGGTCACGCCCGGCAATCGTGTAGTAGGCCTGCAGAGAAGCAAAGCGCGAGAGTCCAAGGCGTTCCGCGATGCCCAGCGCTTTGGCGATTTGCCAGGCCGCCCAGTTTGAAACACCGATGTAGCGCACATGCCCCTGCTGTACCAGGGTATCCAGGGCCGATAGCGTCTCTTCGATCGGCGTCGCCGGATCGAAGCCATGCAATTGATAGAGATCGATATGATCGAGCTGCAGGCGGCGCAGGCTCTCCTTCACGCTGCCCATGATGTGGTACCGTGAGCTGCCGCGCGAGTTCACGCCGGCGGTGCCGGTTTCGCCAAACACTTTGGTCGCCACCACCACGTTTTCACGCGGGATTTTCAGGTTTTTCAGCGCCTGACCGGTAATCTCTTCAGAGCGCCCTTCCGAGTAGACGTTGGCGGTATCGATAAAGTTGATCCCGGCGTCCAGCGCGCTGCCGACCAGCTGTTCGGCTTCAGCCTGGCGCAGCTGGCCGATTTTGCCCCACATCCCTTCTTCGCCGCCGAAGGTCATGGTGCCCAGGCACAGCTCAGAGACAAACAGACCGGTATTGCCCAGTTTTTGATATCGCATAGCACTCTCCTCAACAGGATGGTTAACGTCAGCGGTATAGTTATACCGCTGTGTCGAGGCGTGCGAATGGGGTGTTTCTGTCAGTTTCTTGCCCAATTCTGCAGAAATCAGGCGCAGAGTTTAAAGAGCCAATAGCCGCTGATGGCCGCCCATAGCAGCATAGGAATGGAGTAAAGATGGAAGCGCCACCAGATCCGCCGATCGCTGGCCATGCGCAGGGCGATGATATTGGCCAGCGATCCTGGCAGCAGACCAAAGCCGCCCACGTTAACCGCCCAGGCAAGCAGTATCGACGGCGGGACATAGTTGAGCAGCAGAATGGTCGAGGGCACATTACTGATCACCTGAGACAGGCCGATGGCGGTCAGCCACAGTCCGCCGCCGGAAAGCGTCCCGACGCCGCTCAGCACATGATGCAGCGCCGGAAGCTGGGTCAGCAGGTGGACGTCGATAAACATCACCATAAACACCAGCAGCAGCGACCAGTCCACATGGACGATCACCGCCCGGGCCAGAATCAGGAAGCCCAGCAGCACCAGCGCCAGCCCCCACAGCGCCTGATTCATCTCCAGCGCGGTCAGGAACACCAGATACAATCCCAGACAGCTCCAGACCAGCTTAGGCTGCCACGATGGCGCCTTATCGCTACTCTGGTAGCTAAGCCGGTTTGCCGGGAAACAGAACCAGCACAACACCAGCAGGGTCAACATCATTGCCGCCGCCAGGGGTAACATCTCGCCGATAAACCCGACGAAAGAGAGGCCGGACCGTCCCCACAGCAAAATGTTCTGTGGGTTGCCGATCGGCGTCAGCAGCGACCCGGCGTTAACCGCCAGCGCTTCGAAGATAATCAGACGGTTAACCGGGATCGCACACCACTTTTTCAGCGTCAGCGTCAGCGGCACCACAATAAACAGGGCCACATCGTTGGTCAGGAAGGTGGACAGGAGCGCTGCCGCCAGCACCATAAAGATGGCCAGCTGGCGCTCAGTCACGAAGCGGCGGGCCATTTTCCGCCCCAGCACGTCAAAGTAGCCGCTCAGTTCAATGCCCTTGGTCAACAGCATCAGGCCGCTGAGCGTGATGATGGTATGCCAGTCAATGGCCGCCGGCCAGCTTGCCGGGACAAACGGCACGATGGCGCTGAGCACGCAGGCGATAATCAGCAGCAGGTGTAAAAAACGGTCGCGCAGCAGCGACTGAACAAAGGGAAGAGTCATGCTTCCTGGGATCCCTGTTTCTGGGTAAATTTCAGGAACATCGCCAGCGTCTCTTCACTCACGTGATGCTCCATTCCCTCCGCATCGCGGCGGGCGATTTCCGGACTGACGCCAATGGCCAGCAGAAAGTTTTCCACAATCTGGTGGCGTTCGCGACTTTCCTGGGCCAGCTTTTCCCCTTCCGGGGTTAAGAAGATCCCGCGCCAGGGGATCTGTTCGATCAGACCCACGCTGGCCAGGCGTTTGAGCATTTTGGCGACCGTGGGCTGCGAAACGCCAAGACGCGCCGCCATATCCACCTGGCGCGCCTCCCCCACTTCGTTGATCAGATCGGAGATCAGCTCCACATAGTCATCGATCAGTTCGCGGCGATGCGCTTCCCGCACCTGACGGAACCCCTCAACGTGCTCTTCAACATTTACTAACTGCGTCACTTTTTTTGTTATTGGCTTACCTGCGCGACGGTTCATTGTGCTTCCTCATTCGTGTGACGCGTCAAGCATCATATAAAAAGATCCACATTGTAATGGATTGCGCCAAGAGCACAAAAAATTAACGTTTTAGCCATAGCTATAAAATATAGCCTGTGCTATATCTGTATGTAATGCAAACAGCCATCATGGATTGACGGCGTGAACAGGCAGGAGGAGAGCAGATGAACGAATTCAAGAGGTGCTTAAACGTGTTTAGCCATTCACCCTTTAAAGTACGATTAATGCTGATCGGTATGCTGTGCGAGATGATCAACGGTAAACCACAGCAGGGCAAACCCCATTCCTAAGGCGGCGTCGCGGTACGCCGCTTCATTTTTCTGTCATCTTCTGCCGGCAAAATGACCGGTTTCCCCCGTTTCCCTGACCTTTTTTCAAGTTTTGTAAGCGCCCTCGCAAAACAATCTGTTATGTCTGGTTGACCTTACCATTTACAAGCCCTATCTTTGCACAGCCCTGCCACATTCGCGGCTCGCAGAGACCCTCTTCACGCACTGTCCAGCAGGTTTTACCCCTTGTCGCCAGGGGATGCGCATGGCCTCTTTTTGATTGTTTACTATGAATGTCACCACCCTGAAAGATACGCTGGTCGCCCGCCGACTGGCACTGAACCCATGGACAGGATTCTACTTTTTACAATCGCTGTTGATTAACCTGGCGCTGGGCTATGAATTTAGCCTGCTCTATACCGTGGCATTTACCTGCGTGTTACATCTTCTGTGGCGCGCTTTTCCGCGCGTCCAGAAAGGGGTAGTCGGCGCCTATTCGCTGCTGGCGGCCCTGTATTACCCCTTTGGCCAGGCTTACGGCGCCCCCAATTTCAACACCTTGCTGGCGCTGCACGCGACCAACGTGGAAGAATCTACGGAAATTCTGACCATCTTCCCGTGGTACAACTATCTGCTGGCGGTCTTCATTTTCGCACTGGGGATCATTGCGGTCCGCCGCAGGATCGTTGAGCCCTCCCGCTGGGGAAAAATGGAGACCCTGGGCCTGCTGTTCAGCGTCGGGATCTTCTTTCTGCAGCCGGTGCAAAACCTCGCCTGGGGCGGCGTGTTCAAGGTGATTGACACCGGTTATCCGGCCTTTCGTTTTGTGAAAGACGTGGTGGTGAATAATAACGAGGTGCTGGACGAGCAGGCGCGAATGGCGCAGCTGGCCGGCATGAAAGACAGCTGGCACGTGCTGGCGGTGAAGCCAAAGTACCATCTCTATGTGGTGGTGATTGGCGAGAGCGCCCGTCGCGATGCCCTCGGCGCCTTCGGCGGCCACTGGGATAACACGCCGTTTGCCAGCTCAGTAAACGGTTATCTGTTTAACAACTATGTCGCCGCCAGCGGCTCGACGCAGAAATCGCTCGGCCTGACGCTTAACCGGGTGGTCGACGGCAAACCGCAGTTTCAGGATAACTTTGTCACCCTCGCCAACCGCGCGGGTTTCCAGACCTGGTGGTTCTCCAACCAGGGGCAGATTGGCGAGTACGACACCGCTATCGCCAGCATCGCCAAACGTGCGGATGAAGTCCAGTTCCTGAAAAACGGCGATTTCGAGGCCAATAAAAATACTCAGGACGAGCAGTTATTAAAGCTGACCGAGCAGGTACTCTCTACGCAGCGCACCCAGCCGCAGCTGATTGTCCTGCATCTGATGGGCTCTCACCCGCAGGCCTGCGATCGGACCAAAGGCAAGTACACGGTTTTCGTCCAGTCGAAAGAGACCTCCTGTTATCTCTACAGCATGACGCAGACCGATTCGCTGCTGGCTAAGCTATACAGTCAGTTGCAAAACTCCGGCGATACCTTTTCACTGACCTACTTTTCCGATCATGGTCTGGCGTTCAAGGAGCGGGGAAAAGAGGTGCAGTATCTGGCGCATGACGATAAGTTCCAGCAGAACTTCCAGGTGCCGTTTATGGTGCTGTCCAGCGATGACAAAGCGCATAAAGTGATTAAAGCGCAGCGCTCAGCGAATGATTTCCTCAGTTTCTTCTCCCAGTGGACCGGGATCAAGGCGGCGGAAATCGTCCCGCGCTATCGTTTTATCTCTGAGCAAAAGGCCGGTCCGGTGTACATCACCAACTTCCAGCTGCAGAAGGTGGACTACGCTCACCTCGGTACCGATGAGTTCACCGTCAATTAATCGTGCAGGCCCGGCCAGTCGCTCAGGCTGGCCGGCAACAGGCAAAAAAAATCCGCCCCGAAAGGCGGATTTTTTATATCACCGGAGTGATTAGAAGCGGTAACCCACGCCAGCAATCCAGGTACCGACGTCAACGTTACGAATACGAGACTGCTCGTAGGAGAAGTCCAGAGCAACGTTTTCGATCGGGTTGAACTGCAGACCAGCACCGTAGGAGAAACCGTAGTCGCTCATATCGGATTTCTGGTTCGGGAAGTTGTTGTTCTGGAATTTACCGTAACCAACACCCACTACACCGTAGATGCTTGCCCAGTCGTTCAGACGGTAAGCCGGACCTGCGGTGATGCCGTAGTACTGACCTTTGTTGTAAGTACCGTTGCTGGTGTTATCCTTTTCGGTGTAGGTGAAGGAACCGATAACGCCCAGCGGGTTGTTATCTTGCTCGTAACGGTATTTCAGGTTGAAACCGCCAGCTTTGTTCGCTTTACCCTGCATGTCGCTCTGCGCGTAACCGCCGGTTACGGTAGAAGTTGCAGCAAATGCAGTGGTACCTACGGATGCAGCCAGAACAACGGCCAGTGCTGAAAGACGTGCAATTTTATTCATAACCACCTCAAATGTGTTTCTAATAAGTCCTAAGCCTTAAATATATCAAAAACTTTTGGGAAACTCTTTGGAGTTTACATTGTCTAACATACTTTTTCATGTAACCAAAAGTTTCCATATTTCTATAACAATATGGAAAACAACAATTTTTGGCGTTAACGTACATCTTAACGCTCATTAAGAAATTCGCAAGCATCCAGATTAATCTTAATCACCTGGCGAATTTCTCAGCAACGTGCGCCATTCTACTGTTTTTGCCTCTGTTTTTTTCAACATTAGCTCAACCGTCAGCAGGTTATTCCAGTACACTGGCACTTTTACGACTTTTGACAAAACCTGACAGGAGAAAGGATGCCCGGTCCATCCCGAAAAGCGGCGGCATGGTTGCCGATTCTGGTGATTTTAATCGCCATGACCTCGATTCAGAGCGGCGCATCGCTCGCCAAATCGCTGTTCCCGTTGGTCGGCGCCCCGGGGGTCACCGCCCTGCGCCTGGCGCTCGGGACGCTGATTTTGGTGGTCGTGTTCAAGCCATGGCGGTTACGTTTCTCCCCGGCGCAGCGCGTGCCGCTGCTACTGTACGGCCTGGCGCTCGGCGCGATGAACTATCTCTTTTATTTATCCCTGCAGCGTATTCCGCTCGGCGTGGCGGTAGCCCTGGAGTTTACCGGCCCGCTGGCGGTGGCGCTGTTTGGTTCGCGCCGACCGCTGGATTTTGTCTGGGTGGCGCTGGCGATCCTCGGACTGTGGTATCTCCTGCCGCTGGGGCAGAACGTGGCGCAGGTCGATTTAACCGGCGCGCTCTTTGCCCTGGGCGCCGGCGCCTGCTGGGCGGTCTATATTCTGACCGGGCAACGCGCCGGTGAAGAGCATGGGCCAGCCACGGTGGCGATGGGGTCGCTCATCGCCTCGCTGGTGTTTGTTCCGTTAGGCATGGCGCAGGCTACGGATACGCTGTGGCAATGGTCGCTGCTGCCGATGGGGCTGGGGATTGCTATTCTCTCAACCGCGCTGCCCTACTCTCTCGAAATGATGGCCTTGACGCGCCTGCCAACGCGCACCTTCGGCACGCTGATGAGCCTTGAACCAGCATTAGCCGCCCTTTCCGGTATGGTCTTCCTCGGCGAAACGCTGAAGCTCTCCCAGACCCTGGCGCTGGGCGCGATCATTATCGCCTCGATGGGCGCCACGCTGACCATGCAGCGACAAAGTAAAATCGAGCAAGTCGATATCAATTAACATTCTGTTACGCCGCCGGCCCGTGAGAAATCCGGGCCGTTCAGCTAAATATAACCCTATGATATTTAGCGACTTTCAAAATAACCAACCACTTTGCGCTATCGAAGTGATATGGCCTGCCGATGCCTCACTCTTTGAAACCCTTGCTATACTTAGTCCCGAAGTTACCTGGGACAACGCTCCACATCATTCAGATTTGAAGTGTGACGAGCATCAATATCAAGAGGATATGAAACGATGAGTACCGCAAAACTGGTTAAATCAAAAGCATCTAATCTGGTCTATACCCGCAACGATGTCGCTGACAGCGAAAAGAAAGCGACCATTGAGCTGTTGAATCGCCAGGTGATCCAGTTCATTGACCTGTCACTTATCACCAAGCAGGCACACTGGAATATGCGCGGTGCGAACTTTATCGCCGTGCACGAAATGCTGGATGGCTTCCGTACCGCGCTAACCGAGCACCTGGACACCATGGCGGAGCGCGCCGTGCAGCTGGGCGGCGTCGCACTGGGCACCACTCAGGTCATTAACAGCAAAACGCCGCTGCAGAGCTACCCGCTCGATATCCATCACGTTCAGGATCACCTGAAAGCGCTGGCTGACCGCTATGCCGTCGTCGCTAACGATGTGCGCAAGGCGATCGATGAAGCCAAAGACGAGGATACTGCGGATATTTTCACTGCGGCCTCCCGCGATCTGGATAAATTCCTGTGGTTCATTGAAGCGAATATCGAGTAAGGCTTTGCCGCCGGCCGCAGCGCGGTCGGCGGCGCCTTTACTTTTCCCGCCCACCTTTCTGTTTTCCGTTCTATCCGTTTCCCCTTCTATGCTTTTCGTCCCCCTGCTGGCCATGCACTGTTTTAGGGCGCCAAATTGATGAAAATGCGCGCAAAAGTAAAACAATTGTAATAATCACCTCACACAATCGTTACGTTGAGATTGTTTTCCCATCAGGGTTTGCGCTAAAAATGTGCTCGTTATTCAGCAACTCTATAACGCACCAAAGTGACGCCCCATAATGGTGCAGTTAGTGCCTGTCATGATCGAAATTGTGCAACCGCTCGCGCTTCGTTTGTTGAAAAACAACAGCTTGTAAAAGTGGCACGATTTTTTCATTAGGCTAGTCGTTCTCGCAGGGGATCGTCCCGTGGATATAAAAGGAAATGCTATGAAGTCTGTATTTAAAGTTTCACTGGCTGCACTGACCCTGGCTTTTGCGGTTTCTTCCCATGCCGCCAATAAGACCCTGGTTGTCGCCACCGATACGGCGTTCGTCCCGTTCGAATTTAAGCAAGGCGATAAATATGTCGGGTTTGACGTTGACCTGTGGGCGGCTATCGCCAAAGAGCTGAAGCTCGACTACACCCTGAAGCCAATGGACTTCAGCGGCATTATCCCGGCGCTGCAAACTAAAAATATCGATCTGGCGCTGGCCGGGATCACCATCACCGACGAACGTAAAAAAGCGATCGACTTCTCCGACGGCTACTACAAAAGCGGCCTGCTGGTGATGGTCAACGCCAATAATAACGACATCAAAGATGTGAAAGATCTGAACGGTAAAGTGGTCGCGGTGAAGAGCGGTACCGGCTCCGTTGATTACGCGAAAGCCAATATCAAAACCAAAGATCTGCGTCAGTTCCCGAACATCGATAACGCCTATATGGAACTGGGTACCGGCCGCGCTGATGCCGTGCTGCACGATACGCCAAATATTCTGTACTTCATCAAAACCGCAGGCAACGGCAAGTTCAAAGCGGTAGGCGAATCACTGGAAGCGCAAAACTACGGTATCGCTTTCCCGAAAGGCAGCGACGAGCTGCGTGAGAAAGTGAACGGTGCGCTGAAAACGCTGCGCGAGAATGGTACCTACAACGAAATTTATAAAAAATGGTTCGGCACTGAACCAAAATAATAAGAACACACTTCGCCAGACGCAGCTCCGGCGACATCACAACGGTCTTCCGGCACAGACTCGGCGGGAGACCGTATTTTGGCGGAGGATTTCCTCTGCTCTCGACACGGTAACAGGAACGTATTATGCAGTTTGACTGGAGTGCCATCTGGCCTGCCATTCCGATTTTGCTGGAAGGCGCCAAAATGACGCTGTGGATTTCCGTCCTCGGCCTGGCCGGCGGCCTGATAATCGGTCTGGTGGCCGGTTTCGCCCGCTGCTTCGGCGGCTGGATCGCCAACCACATCGCACTGGTGTTTATTGAAATCATTCGCGGCACCCCGATTGTGGTGCAGGTCATGTTCATCTACTTTGCGCTGCCGATGGCCTTTAGCGACCTGCGCATCGACCCCTTCTCCGCAGCGGTAGTGACCATCATGATTAACTCGGGCGCCTATATCGCGGAAATTACCCGCGGCGCGGTGCTCTCCATTCATAAAGGCTTCCGCGAAGCGGGCCTGGCGCTGGGCCTGTCGCGTCGCGAAACCATTCGCCACGTGATCCTGCCGCTGGCGCTACGCCGCATGCTGCCGCCGCTGGGCAACCAGTGGATTATCAGCATCAAGGATACCTCGCTGTTCATCGTCATCGGCGTCGCCGAACTGACCCGTCAGGGACAGGAGATCATCGCGGGCAACTTCCGCGCCCTGGAAATCTGGAGCGCCGTAGCCGTGATCTACCTGATTATCACCCTGGTCCTGAGCTTTATTCTGCGTCGTCTTGAAAGAAGGATGAAAATCCTGTGATTGAATTTAAAAACGTCTCCAAGCACTTTGGCCCGACCCAGGTGCTGCACGATATCTCCCTGAAAATTAATCAGGGTGAAGTGGTGGTCATTATCGGCCCGTCCGGCTCCGGTAAATCAACGATGCTGCGCTGCATCAATAAACTGGAAGAGATCACCAGCGGCGATCTGATTGTCGATGGCCTGAAGGTCAACGACCCGAAGGTGGACGAACGTCTGATTCGTCAGGAAGCCGGGATGGTATTTCAGCAGTTTTATCTGTTCCCGCACCTCACGGCGCTGGAGAACGTCATGTTTGGTCCGCTGCGGGTGCGCGGCGCCAGCAAGCAGGCGGCAGAGAAGCAGGCGAAAGATCTGCTGGCGAAAGTCGGCCTGGCCGAGCGCGCGCATCACTATCCGTCTGAACTCTCCGGCGGCCAGCAGCAGCGTGTGGCCATTGCCCGCGCGCTGGCGGTGAAGCCAAAGATGATGCTGTTTGATGAACCGACCTCCGCGCTCGACCCGGAACTGCGCCATGAAGTGCTCAAGGTGATGCAGGATCTGGCTGAAGAGGGGATGACGATGGTGATCGTAACCCACGAAATCGGCTTTGCCGAAAAAGTGGCTTCGCGATTGATCTTTATCGACAAAGGACGCATTGCTGAAGACGGCAACCCGCAGGAGCTGGTGAAGAACCCGCCAAGCCCGCGCCTGCGCGAATTCCTGCAGCACGTCGCCTGACCCGCAACGGCTCTCTTCCTCCGCGGAGAGAGCCGCTTTTCCAGATTCCTCTTCCCTCCCCTTCCGCCATCGGCTTCTATACTTACCCGTTTACGTTGCAACGGAGGTGCCCATGCCGTGGATCCTGCTTTTGCTCGCTGCACTGTTTACTGCCCCGCTTTCCGCCGCCGCCCTGCCCGGCGTGCCGACAGCTAACGCCGATAAAACCAGCGCCAGCGAACCCGATGCGGAACAGAAAAGAGCGGCCTACGCCGCGCTGGCTGACGTGCTGGCTAACGACAGCGCCCGTCAGGAGCTCATTGACCAGCTGCGTAAAGCAGCCGCCACGCCGCCGCCAGACAGCACCCCGACGCTGACGCCGCCGGCGGTGAAAGAAGAGACCACGGTGCTGGAGAACGTCACGCAGATCAGCCGGGAATACGGCGAGCAGCTCTCGTCTCGCTTCTCTCAACTGTGGCGCAATATCACCGGCTCACCGCATAAACCTTTTAATTCGCAAACCTTCACCAGCGCGGCCTGGCATTTTTTACTGCTGGCCGGCCTGGTCTTTGCCTTCTGGTGGCTGGTGCGTCTTGCGGCGCTGCCGCTGTATCGCAAAATGGGTGAATGGGGGCGGCATAAAAACCGCGATCGCGGAAACTGGCTCCAGCTGCCCCTGACCATCGCCGGGGCGTTTGTTATCGACCTGCTGCTGCTGGCGCTGACCCTGTTTGTCGGCCAGTTGTTAAGCGATCGCCTGAATGGTAATAACCCCACCATCGCCTTCCAGCAGAGTCTTTTCCTCAACGCCTTCGCGTTGATCGAGTTTTTTAAAGCCATTCTGCGGCTCATTTTCTGCCCGCGCATCCCGGCGCTCCGGCCTTTTAACCTCAGCGACGAAGCCGCGTCATACTGGAGCCTGCGCCTGAGCGCGCTCAGCAGCCTGATTGGCTATGGCCTGATCGTCGCGGTGCCGATTATCTCCAATCAGGTGAATGTTCAGGTTGGCGCGCTGGCTAACGTCGTCATCATGCTGTGCATTACGCTGTGGGCGCTGTACCTGATTTTTCATAACAAGACCTTGATTACGCAGGGGCTAATCCATCTGGCCGACCGTTCGCTCTCCTTCTTTAGCCTGTTTATCCGCGCCTTCGCGCTGGTCTGGCACTGGCTGGCCTGCGCCTACTTTGTGGTGCTCTTTTTCTTCTCCCTGTTCGACCCGGGCAATAGCCTGAAATTCATGATGGGCGCCACCCTGCGCAGCCTGGCCATTATCGGCGGCGCGGCGCTGGTGTCCGGCATCCTGTCGCGCTGGATAGCCAAAACCATCACCCTGTCACCCGCCACCCAGCGCAATTATCCTGAGCTGCAAAAGCGGCTGAATGGCTGGATCTCCGCCTCGCTGAAGGCCGCGCGCATTCTCACCGTCTGCGTCGCCGTCATGCTGCTGCTGAGCGCCTGGGGCCTGTTTGACTTCCGCGAATGGCTGCATAACGATGCCGGGCAAAAAACGGTGGATGTGCTGATCCGCATCGCCCTCATCCTCTTCTTCTCTGCCATCGGCTGGACGGTGCTGGCCAGCCTGATCGAAAACCGGCTGGCCTCGGATATCCATGGTCGCCCGCTGCCCAGCGCGCGGGCCCGGACGCTGCTGACCCTGTTTCGCAACGCGCTGGCGGTGGTGATCAGCACCATCACGGTGATGATCCTGCTTTCGGAGATTGGGGTTAACATTGCGCCGCTGCTGGCGGGCGCCGGGGCGTTAGGGCTGGCGATTTCGTTTGGCGCGCAAACGCTGGTTAAAGATATTATCACCGGCATATTTATCCAGTTTGAGAACGGGATGAATACCGGCGACCTGGTCACCATCGGCCCTTTGACCGGCACCGTGGAACGAATGTCGATTCGCTCCGTGGGGGTACGGCAGGATACCGGCGCCTATCACATTATTCCCTGGTCCTCGATCACCACTTTTGCCAACTTCGTGCGCGGCATTGGCTCGGTAGTCGCCAACTATGATGTCGACCGTCATGAGGATCTGGATAAAGCCAGCCAGGCTCTGAAGGCGGCGGTGGACGATCTGCTGGCCCAGGAGGAGATCCGCGGCCTGATCATTGGCGAACCGTCATTCGCCGGGCTGGTGGGGCTGAGCAATACCGCCTTTACGCTACGCGTCAGCTTCACCACCCTGCCGCTGAAGCAGTGGACGGTGCGCTTTGCCCTCGACACTCAGGTGAAAAAGCACTTCGATCGCGCCGGGGTTCGCGCCCCGGTACAGACCTGGCAACAGCTGCCGATGCCGGGCTCAGACAGCCCGGCCGCCGAGTAGTTAGAACGGACGGCGGCGTTTGGCGTCGTCCATAAAGCTCCAGGCGATAAAGCGGCTCTGCTTTTGACCCTGGGCCATCTCTTTTTTCACCACTTTCACGGCCCCAACCTCGGTCAGCAGGCGGTAGAGCGGCGGCAGATTGTCGCCGCGCGACACCAGCGAGGTAAACCATTTAACCTGGCGGGCGAAGGCCTGACTTTCGCGGATCATCTGCGAGATAAAGGCCACTTCGCCTCCTTCGCACCACAGCTCCTGCTGCTGACCGCCAAAGTTAAGCGCGCTGTCGGCGCCGAGTCCGAGATTGCGGCGCTTGCGCTCACCGCCCGCCCGGGCGCTCTCTGCGGAGTCATGGAACGGCGGATTACACAGCGTGGCGTCATAGGTCTCGTTTTTGTGGATGACGCCGTGGAAGATGGCCTGGCTCTCTTTTTGCCGACGCAGACGGATCTGCCGGGTCAATCCGGGGTTGCCATTGACAATCGCCTGCGCGCTGGCGAAGGCTTCCGGGCTGATTTCGCTGCCGGTAAAGCGCCAGCCGTACTCGTGAACGCCGATCAGGGGATAGATGAGGTTGGCGCCGGTACCAATATCAAGGATCGTGGCTTGCTTCGGCACCTCGCCACTATCCTGCGCCAGCAGATCCGCCAGATGATGAATATAATCGGCACGCCCGGGCACCGGCGGACAGAGAAAACCGTCAGGAATGTCCCAGTGTTTGACCGCGTAGAAATGCGCCAGCAGCGCTTTATTCAACGCCTTTACTGCCTGCGGATTGGCAAAATCAATGGTCTGCTCACCCAGCGGATTGAGCGTAATGTATCCCTGCAGGTCAGGATGCGCCTGGCAGAGCGCAGGCAGGTCGTAGCGTTGATGGTGGCGGTTACGCGGGTGTAACCCCGGTTTCTGGGCTTTCATGACAATCTCCTTTGAACAGCCGCGTAAGATACCCGTTGACGGCGGCGCGGTAAATAAGGGAGTCTGGATATCTCCTTTATCCGTGACAGGTGCAGCATGTACTTTTATCAACCTTCGCAGGGCCACGGCCTGCCGCACGACCCGCTGAACGCGATAATCGGGCCTCGCCCGATAGGCTGGATCGCCTCGCAGGACGCCGAGGGCCAGCGAAATCTGGCGCCATACAGCTTTTTTAACTGCTTTAACTATCGCCCGCCGATCATTGGTTTCGCCAGCAGCGGCTGGAAAGACAGCGTGCGAAATATCGTCGAAACAAAGGAGTTCGTCTGGAACCTGGCGACGCGACCGCTGGCCGTGGCGATGAATGAAACGTCTGCCTCGATCCCGCACCATGAGGACGAGTTCGTGCGCGCCGGTCTCACCGCCGCCGCCAGCCGCCTGGTCAGCGCCCCCCGAGTCGCGGAGAGTCCGGTGAACTTTGAGTGCCGTCTGTCACAATGTATTCAACTCACCACCGCCGACGGTAACCCTGTTGATACGTGGCTGGTGCTCGGCGAAGTGGTCGCCGTGCATATTGATGAATCACTGCTGGACAACGGCATCTATCAAACCGCCCGCGCCCAGCCGATCCTGCGCGCCGGAGGTCCGAGCGCCTATTACAGTATTGATGATAGTCTGCGTTTTGACATGATCCGCCCTGACGCCCGCTAAATAATCTACCGGCCAGAGTACCGCTGCCCTGCGCCGGTAGCCTACTAAACGCCTTGTTTTGCATTAAAAATTCCCTATCGCACGGTCGGGAAAGACCTACACTTAAGCTATGTCCCATGCTGTTTATGAGGATATGCTGATGAAAATCACCTCGCTGCTATTCGCCGCTGCGCTCACCGCTCATGCCACCGCGGCCTCTCCCCTGCCACCGACACCCGTACTGCCCTATGCCGGGCCGCTCCGCCCTGTCGGCACCGTCTCCGCCTCCGGTGCCAGCACCCTTGATGATCTGGTGGCCGCCCTCGCGGATAAGGCCCACCGCCAGGGGGCGATAGCCTGGCGGGTCAATGCCGCCAGCAGCGGTAACCGACTGCACGGTTCAGCTATAATTTATCAATAACCTTTCACAGGAGGCAGACGATGGCATCAGGTTGGGCAGGCGATGGGGCCGTTCAGGATCAGATCGACAGCACCATTGACGATGCGGTGGCTCGCGCGCGCCGCGAGCTTCCGCGCGGCGAAAGCAACAAATTTTGTGATGAATGTGGGGAGCCGATTCCGGAGGCCCGTCGACAGGCCATCCCAGGGGTCAGATATTGCGTGAAGTGCCAGCAGGAGAAAGATTTACATAACAATACATTTTCAGGATATAATCGCCGCGGATCCAAGGATAGCCAGCTACGCTGACTTTCCTTTACCGTTCATGACAGCCTTTCGCATTATCTTTTCGCGCACATTTTTTGGCGGAAAAAGTCGCAATATGTGCCCTTAAACGCGTCGGTCTTCCTCGCTACGCTTCGTGACGAAAAGAATGAGAAATAATTTATTAATAATCAGTAAATTATTAATCATTCAAAAAATTCGATGAAGACTGTGAATTTCCTTCGATTTTATCTCCCGCAAAAAAGCGTGATACTTATCACATCGACGGAACATCGTCCCCTGAACAGAACAACCTGCGAGAGATTAACTATGAAAAACATCAAATATGCTGCCGCTGCCATCGCTCTGACCGCCCTTTCCTTCGGCGCCTTTGCCGCCGAACCGGTCACCCCCGCTCAGGCAGAAAGCATGAATAAAATCGGTGTGGTGTCTGCGCAAGGCGCAACCACTTTAGATGGTCTGGAAGCAAAACTGGCTGCTAAAGCCGAAGCCGCTGGCGCGACCGGCTACAGTATTACTTCCGCTAACACCAACAACAAACTGAGCGGTACTGCGGTTATCTATAAATAATCGCTGTTCCCTCTGTAAGCCACTGAATTAACCCTGAAAAGACCTTTAATACCCTTGCCTTGCCCGTCCGAGCCACCGGACGGGCTTTTTTTTATCCTGCAGATCCGATCACCAGCAGTCGTTGACGCGGCTGAGGCCCTGCTCCAGGGTGGTGACTTCCCCGCTGGCCAGCAGACAACAGGCAAGCTGAATTTTCAACGAGTGGGGCACCGGTTCGACGCCGGCGACGCAGCGCTCGATCCAGCGCGCCGTGACCTCGGGATCTTTCGAGGCCGGCAGGACCACCGCCTCCGCTGCCGTCTCAGTCTGGCGTTCGTACAGCACCCGCACGCCCTGCTCATCGATCAGGCTGATCTGCGGGCAGCGCTGCGGGTTGGCATACACTTCGCCCTCGGTACCGTGCATCAACAGCGCGCGGCCACCGGTCTCACGAAAGAAGTTCGCCACCCGCGGAACATATTCCGGATGCGACACGCTGGAGAGACGCAATGCCTCCGCTTCGCCAAACGGTGTAGCCAGCTTGGCCAGGGTATGGGCGCTGTTGCGCACGCCCATCCGCCAGCGCATCGCCAGCTGTTTCTCCAGCGGCGGACAGAAAGCCCCCACCGGGATATACACCGGTTCATGGCCCTCCAGCTGCGCCTGAGCCTGTCCGGCGTGCCGGGTGGCCGGAATATCCAGCAGGGTAAAAATGGTCTCGGTCAGCACCCGGGTGGGATCGTGACTGACGCCGTGAACCACCACCGGAAACCCCAGCTTGTGCAGAAGCATCGCCAGCAGCGGCGTCAGGTTCGCCTGCTTGCGCGCGCCGTTGTAGCTGGGGATGACAATCGGCATCGGCTTGCCGGCCGGCGGGGTCAGGCGCAGCGTATGCTGCTGCATCGCCGCGTAAAACCCTTTCATCTCCGCTTCGCCTTCGCCTTTGATGCGCAGGGCGATTAATATTCCCCCCAGCTCCAGCTCCGGCACCTCGCCGTCCAGCATCCGCGCATAGAGCGCACGGGCGGTCTCTTCATCGAGGTCGCGGGCATGATTCTTACCGCGACCCACCTCTTTTATAATTTTGCTGTACTCCATGGCTCCCCCTGGTGCATCACGCGCCGGCGTCAGCGACGTTTGCGGCCTGACTGTTTTGCTGTCTGTTTTGCTTTCCGTTTTACTATAACCTCCGGGACGCCCGGCTGCTCTATGGGAAAAACAGGTAACGCGTTCAGTAGACGCGCGCCATAGTTTTTGGTCAACAGACGCTTATCGTAAATCACCACCTCTCCCCAGCAGTGATGGCTGCGGATCAGACGCCCCACCTGCTGAATAAGATTAAAGGAGGCGCTGGGCAAACTCTGTACCTCGAAAGGGTAACGATTAAGGCTTTTCAGCCATTCGCCTTCGGTGATCACCACCGGGCTGTCGATGGGCGGAAAGGCGATTTTATGGATATGTACCTGGCTTAGTAGATCACCCTTTAAATCCAGCCCTTCGGCAAAGGACTGCAGACCCACCAGCACGCTGCGCTCGCCGCTTTCCACCCGTTTGCGATGCAGCTCCACCAGCCGATAGCGCGGCTGGTCGCCCTGCACCAGCAGCATCAGGCGCAGATCGGTCACATGCTCCAGGAAGCGGTTCATCGCCCGCCCGCTGGCAAACAGCACCAGCATCCCGAGATGTTTCTTGCTCTCTACCTGCTGGCGAAAATAGGCCGCCATCTCGGCAATGTGCTGCTCTTCGTTATCCATCAGCGGTTCATAGCGCATTTGAGGAATAATAATTTTCCCCTGCTCCACGTGGTTGAACGGCGAATCCAGCGCCACGAAGCGGTCACCCGCTTTCTCCTTCAGACCACTCATCTCCTGCAGGCGCGAGAAGCTGTTTAGCGAGCGCAGCGTCGCTGACGTCACGACGATATGCGGTACGCTGCGCCACAGCAGCCGTTCCAGCTGATCGCTGACGCGGATGCCGACACAGTGGAACCAGACATGGATCTGGCCGTCGCGCACCACTCGCGTCGCCCATTTGGTTACCGGCGCGCCTGAGGATTGCGCCAGCGACGCCAGGCGCCATAGCTTGCTTTGGCTTTCAAACATGCCGAGCGCGCGGTTCATCTGCAGCAGCACCCGATGCAGGCGCACCACGTCATGGCTGCCGGTCTTTTCGCTGAGATCGTTAAGAAACAGCTCCGCCAGCCCGCGCAGCATCTCGGTGAGCTTCGCCAGCCGCTGGCAGATCTCCATCACCTCCTGCGGCAGTTCGCCCATCGGGAAGCGATGCTCCGCTTCCTGACCGGCGGGCATGTAGAGATTGAGAATATTATTCAACGACGCAATCAGCTCGAACAGCTCTTCGCAATGGCCGGTGAGCCGCTCCGGATTGGCCAGCGGCGGTGTGGTTTTCGGACGAAACTGCTCCATGCAGGTGGCGACCAGCTTGCAGAACAGATCCAGCTGCAGGCGAAACCAGGGGGCGGTGATCTCAGCGCTCATCTCCAGCGCGTCGCGGGCGACGTCCGGCAGATGATGGCCTTCATCGAGGACCAACAGCAGGTTTTTCGGCTCCGGCAGCACTGCCTCGCTCTCCATCGCCGCCATCACCAGCGCATGGTTGGCCACCACCACTTCCGCCTCCTGAATTTCCCGCCGTGCCACGAAGAACGGGCACTCGCGATAGTAGTGGCAGTTGCGGTTCAGGCAGCTGGCCTTATCGGTGCTCAGCCGGCTCCACAGCGCGTCATCGATGGCTTTATCGGTATGATCGCGCAGGCCGTCCCAGCGGTAGCTGTCGAGGTCCTGCTTCAGGGTCGCACACAGCTTCTGCTCGGCCTGGTTGTTCGGGGTGAGATCGTCATCGAGGAAGGCCAGCAGATCCTGCTGCGACGGCTCGGTGCTGGCCAGCGCCGTCAGGTTACGCGGACAGACGTAGCGCCCACGACCGAAGGCGGCGGTAAAGCGCAGGTCGGGAATAATTTTACGCAGCAGCGGCAGGTCTTTACTGTAGATTTGATCCTGCAGGGCGACGTTGGCGGTGCTGACCACCAGCGTTTTTTGTTCCTCCCGGGCGATGGCGATGCCCGGGATCAGGTATGACAGCGTTTTACCGACGCCGGTCGGCGCTTCGATAGCCAGATGCCTGCCCTCTTCCCCGGCGAGGGTTTTCGCCACATCGGCGATCATCTGCCGCTGCGGGGGGCGGGGAATAAAGTCCGGGATCTGTTCCTGAAGCGCCTTATACCAGGCGGCGATTTGCGCTTTCAGCGCAGCGGTCAAAGCCATGAGAAAACCTGAATACTGTATAAACAGCCACTATTGTGCCATTTTTGCCCGCCTGGAGGTATTGCTTTCTGCTGAGTGTGGAAGCGTGCTCGACAAATAGTGTAATGGAAAGAAAAAGGCCCGCCGCCGCGTAGCGGACAGACGGGCCTGAGCCGGGCCGCGTTATCGCGGCCGGGGCATCAGCGTGTTATTCGCCAGCCGGTTTACGCGGACGACGGCGGCGCGGCGGTTTGCCGTCCTGCGTACGCGCTTTCGGCGCCTCGCCGTCCTGACGGCGCGGGGCGCTGTTCTGGCTGCGCGGCTGTCCGCTGCGTCCCTGACCCTGGCCACCGCGTCCCTGACCTTGCCCACGACCGCCGCCGCGCTGCTGGCGACCGTTCTGGATAGGTTCGGCTTTAATGGACGGATCCGGCTCATAGCCGGCAATCGCGATGCGCGGGATCTCTTTTTTCAGCAGGCGCTCGATATCGCGCAGCAGCTTATGCTCATCCACACACACCAGCGACAAGGCTTCACCGGTGGCCGCCGCGCGACCGGTACGGCCGATACGGTGGACGTAATCTTCCGGTACGTTCGGCAGCTCGTAGTTCACCACGTGCGGCAGCTCTTCGATATCCAGACCACGGGCGGCGATATCGGTCGCAACCAGCACGCGAATGCCGCCGGATTTAAAGTCGGCCAGCGCGCGGGTACGCGCTCCCTGGCTCTTGTTGCCATGGATCGCCGCGCTGCGGATGCCGTCTTTATTAAGCTGCTCCGCGAGGTGGTTGGCGCCATGCTTGGTGCGGGTAAACACCAGCACCTGCTGCCAGTTGCCTTCGCCGATCAGCTGCGACAACAGTTCGCGCTTGCGGTTCTTATCAACGAAATGGACGTGCTGGGTGATCTGCTCGGACGCGGTGTTGCGACGCGCCACTTCCACTTCCAGCGGGTTGTGCAGCAGTTTCTCGGCCAGGCCCTTGATCTCGTCGGAGAAGGTGGCCGAGAACAGCAGGTTCTGTCGACGCGCCGGCAGTTTAGCCAGTACGCGACGGATGTCATGGATAAAGCCCATATCCAGCATGCGGTCCGCTTCGTCCAGCACAAGGATTTCCACGCTATCAAGGCTGACCGCGTTCTGATGTTCGAGGTCCAGCAGACGGCCCGGGGTGGCAACGAGGATGTCGACGCCACCGCGCAGCTTCATCATCTGCGGGTTGATGCTCACGCCGCCGAATACCACCAGCGAGCGAATATTCAGGTACTTGCTGTAATCGCGGACGTTCTCGCCCACCTGCGCCGCCAGCTCACGGGTCGGGGTCAGGATCAGCGCGCGTACCGGACGGCGACCCTTTGCGTGCGGCTCTTTGTCAATCAGGCGCTGCAGCAGCGGCAGGGTAAAGCCCGCCGTCTTACCGGTACCGGTCTGGGCGCTGGCCATCAGGTCGCGCCCCTGCATTACTGCCGGGATCGCCTGCTGTTGGATAGGGGTCGGCTCAACGTAGCCCTGCTCAGCGACAGCGCGCAGGATATCGGGATTCAGGCCAAGGGAATCAAAAGACATAACAACTCCGAACCGCCCCGGCCCGGTGAAGGGCGTAGTTTTCAGGGAGATTATTGCGATAAGAGATGGCAAAAACCACAATGCCATGAAGGGGCGCAGTCTAGCAGATTTTGTGACAGGCCGCATAAAATCTGCAAAAGAATACCGCGCCTGGCTGGCGGGCATGAGAAGGCCGCTGAGCGAGCTCAGCGGCCTGGTGCGTCATGGCAAAGCGATTAACGCAGACGATACTTAAGTTTTTCAACGATCTTCGCGGTGGAGATGCCGTAGCGATCGTGAAGGGTCGGCAGCGCGCCGGCTAACAGGAACGCGTCGGGCAGCCCCACAGTATCCAGCTCACAGCGCACACCCTTACGCATCAACAGCGCGGCCACCGCCTCCCCCAGGCCGCCGACCGCGGTGTGGTTTTCCGCAGTCACCACCAGACGACCTGGCTTCGACGCCTGTTCAATAATCGCTTTTTCATCCAGCGGTTTGATGGTCGGCACGTGCAGGACCGCCACGCTGATGTTATCGGCCCGCAGCTTTTCAACCGCCTCCAGCGCGCGCATGGTCATCAGCCCGGAGGAGATGATCAGCACATCGTTGCCGTCCTCCAGCAGCTTTGCTTTACCCAGTTCGAACTGATAGTCGTATTTATCCAGCACCAGCGGCACCTTACCGCGCAGCAGGCGCATATACACCGGCCCCTGGTGATCGGCAATGGCCGGCACCGCCTGCTCTATCTCCAGCGCATCGCAAGGATCGACGATGACCATGCCGGGGATACCGCGCATAATCGCCAGATCTTCAGTGGCCTGATGGCTGGGGCCATAACCGGTCGTCAGGCCCGGCAGCGCCGCGCAGATCTTCACGTTCAGATGCTCTTCGGCGATGACCTGATGAATAAAATCATAGGCGCGACGGGTTGCAAAGGCGGCATAGGTGGTGGCGAAAGGAATAAATCCCTCCTTCGCCATTCCCCCCGCCGCCGCCATCAGCAGCTGCTCGGCCATGCCCATCTGGAAGAAACGATCCGGGAAGGCCTGGGCGAAAATATGCAGATCGGTATATTTTGACAGGTCCGCGGTCATGCCGACGATTTCCGGACGCTGCGCCGCCAGTTTTGACAGCGCGACGCCGAAGGGCGCAGAGATGGTCGCCTGGCCTTCATCGGCAATCGAGGCGATCATCGCCGACGTTTTTAAACGGGGTTGACTCTGGCTCATTACAGCACTCCTTCTGGTTTGTTAGCGTCCAGCACCGCAATCGCTTTTTGCCATTCGTCGGCATCGACGCGAATAAAATGGTTTTTATCGCGGGTTTCGAGGAACGGCACCCCTTTGCCCATCAGCGTGTCGCATAAAATGACCCGCGGCTGGTTGCCGGAATAACTTTTCGCGTTGTCAAAAGCGGCCATCACCGCCGGCAGATCGTTACCGTCCACGCGCTGTACGTACCAGCCGAAGGCGGCCCATTTTTCATGCAGCGGCTCAAAGCCGAGGATTTTGCGTGAATCGCCGTCGGCCTGCTGTTTGTTGACGTCGACAAGGTTAATCAGGTTGCTCAGGCCATAGTGAGCCGCCGACATCGCCGCTTCCCAGGTCGACCCTTCGTCCAGCTCCCCATCGGACATGGAGTTGTAGACCCAGGCCGTGCTCTGTTTCTGCCGCAGCCCAAGCGCCATGCCGACGGCAATGGACAGCCCCTGTCCCAGCGAACCGCCGGACATCTCCATGCCTGGGGTGTAGGTCGCCATGCCGGACATCGGCAGGCGGCTGTCGTCGGAGCCGTAAGTTTCCAGCTCGGCTTCCGGGATAATGCCCGCCTCCAGCAGCGCGGCATAATAAGCGATAGCGTAATGGCCATGAGAGAGCAGGAAGCGATCGCGCCCCTCCCACTCGGGATCTTCCGGACGATAGGTCATGGCGTGGCTGAAGGCGGTGGCCAGCACATCGGCATAGCCCAGCGCCTGGCCGATATAGCCCTGCCCCTGCACTTCCCCCATTTGCAGGGCGTAACGGCGAATACGCCATGCCGCCGCGGCGACTTTTTGTGATTCGGTCATCTTCATCTGTTTGCCTCGCTTAGTGAATTAACATGCCGCCGTTAACGTCCAGGGTGATACCGGTGGAGTAGGAAGAGAGGTCGCTGCCGAGGAACAGCGCAGCGCGCGCGATGTCTACCGCATCGCCGAGGCGGTTCATCGGGATCCCGGCAAGAATGTTGGCCGTCATGTCGTCGGTCAGCTTGCCGGCGGTAATGTCGGTCTGAATCAGCCCCGGGGTGATGCAGTTAACGCGGACGTTATCCGGGCCAAGCTCGCGCGCCATCGCCCGCGCCAGACCCAGCACCCCGGCTTTTGCCGCGCTGTAGTGCGGGCCGCCGAAGATACCGCCGCCGCGCTGGGCGGAAACGGACGAGATGCAGACGATGCTGCCGGATTTTTGCGCCCGCATGGTGGGAATAACCGCCTGCGACATCAGCAGCGTACCGCGCAGGCTGACATCAAGTACCGCGTCATAGTTGGCGCGCTTGATCTCCATCAGCTTCAGCGGCTGGGTAATCCCGGCGTTATTCACCAGCACATCAACCCGGCCATATTTCGCCAGAATTTGTTCGATGGCCGCCTGTACCTGCACTTCATCAGCGACGTTCGCCGCCAGGCCGAGATGGCCTTCGCCTAATGCCGCCGCCGCGGTTTTGCTGGCTTCACCATTGAGGTCGATAATGACCACTTTCGCGCCGTTGTCGGCGAATAATTTCGCGGTGGCGAAACCCAAACCGCGAGCGGAGGCCGCGCCAGTAATAATGGCGACTTTATCTTCTAATAACATAGTTTCACTCCATGACATTACGTCATATTAATTAACAGGATATATTTCCGTTATTGTGGTTCATCGAGGAAAAGAATCACCACCAAACCAATGGCGGCGCAGATACCAAAATAGGTAAATACAGAATTAAAACTCCCGGTTTTATCAAGTAAGAAACCGGCTGCCATCGGCGCGACAAATCCACCGAAGTTGCCGCCGCTATTAATTATGGAAGAGGCGATTGGATAGGTTTTGCTGTCCGAAACGGCCATACCGTAGGCGGTAAAAGCCGGCCAGCCGATATTCAAACAAAAACCGACAAAAAATAATCCAATACAGACCGCCAGGGTGCTTGCCGGGATATTCAGCATAATTAACATCATGACCACCGTTGACACGGCAGTAAACATCATGGTGGGTTTACGTCGGCGGCCCAGGACTTTATCTGAAATCCACCCGCCGCCAATCGCGCCAATAAAGCCGCCGATGCACGGCATACTGGCCACGAAACCCATACTCATTACATCAAAGCCACGCTCTTTGACTAAGTACAGCGGGATCCAGGTTAATAATCCGTACAGCACGCTAACCATCATAAAATACGCCAGGCAGTCACCGAGAATATTTTTTGAGGTGAATAAGCCTTTCGCCGTATCAATTGGCGCCATCTTCTTTACCCGAATGATTTTATCCAGCCAGGTGAATCGATCGGCAATTAATATATTTTCGCGTACGCTATTATTATGACTTTCACGCCCGGCATTAATCTCTGCCAGTTCACTTTGTGAAACAAATCCGCTTTCTGATGGCTTTGACTTCACCAATAGATACCAGGCTATCGCTGCCACAATCCCGGGTATCGCGAAGGAGAAAAAGACCCACCGCCAGCCCCAGGTCACCGCAATCCACACCGCCAGCGGCGGGACAATAATCGGCGCAAACATGGTCGCCGCGATGTAAACGCCGGTTGCCGTGGCTTTCTCTTTTGGTGGAAACCAGTTATTTATGGTGGAAGCCAGCCCCACCGGGCAAGGCCCTTCGCTTAGCCCCAGTCCCAGACGCACCAGCTTCAGGCCAAACACGGAGCTCACCGTGCCCATCAGCCAGGTAAAGGCGGAGAAGCCGAAAATGGACAGCGAAACCAGCCCCCGGGTACCGCGTTTGGCGATGAAAAAACCGGCCGGGATCTGGCTTACCGCATAGCCGAGGAAAAACATACTGGCGATGGCCCCGGCTTCAAAATTATTGATATGAAACTCATCAATGATAAACGGCAGAACCGCGCCAATATTGGTTCTGTCGGCGTAATTGATGGCATACACCAGGAAAATCATCGTCAAAACCACGAAACGATATTTCGTTTTCCTGGCGTCAGTACAGACTAGTGTATCTATACGTGACATAGGGTTTCCTCATCTTATACCTCATCCACTTCGCTGCCCGTTGCCGCTTCGGATCACCGCGTTTTCACTTTCCATACAGCAGCAAAAGATAAATATCTTTTCGCTCAGCTAAACAGGTGGTTAGGTGTTTTATAATGGCGATCTCAACGCATCGCCGTTTGTGATCAGGCCTGTGAGAGGAATATAACAACCCCAAAATGAAACGGTATTCAAAAAACCTCAATTATGATTGAGAAAAATTGAGTTAGTGACTTCCCGCAAATTTTTAGTCTTTACTGACACGCGCGCTTTTAACGAGATAAATTGTTAAGCCCATCACAAATTAAAATCATTTTTTTCCTTTTCCCTATGCTGGCTATCACGACTGCGCCACGCTATTCGCTATTTTCTTTTAGAAACGCCCTGCCCAGGATGCTGCCATGAGTCAACCGCTGCCCAATAAAAATTTGCCGATGCCCTCTTTACGCAATATCCAGGCCTTTATTGAAGTCGCCGCTACCGGCAGCCTCAACCTGGCCGCAGAGAATCTCAATATTACCGCCTCGGCGGTCAGCCATCAGATAGCCAGCCTGGAGCACTTTCTGGGGAAAAAACTGTTCTCCCGCAGCAGTAAAGGCGTCATGTTAACGGCGGTGGGAGAAAAATATCTCAAAGAGGTCTCCGGGGCGCTGAATATGATTGGCCAGGCCACCAGCCAGGTGATCAATGATATCCATCAGGATTATTTACGTATTCACTCGGCGCCGAGCTTCGGCCTGCTGTGGTTGATGCCTCGCCTGGATAAATTTCGCCAGGCGTGGCCGGAGTTAAAAATCAGCCTGACCTGTTCCTACGAAAGCATCCAGTTCTCCCGGGATAATATTGATATCGATATTCGTCACGGGCTATCACAGTGGCCAACGCTGTTGGTCAGAACCATTAAAAATGAGTGCGTCCTGCCCTACAGCGCAGCGTCTTATTTAGCCAGCCATCCTGTGCATGCGGTGGAAGATCTGCTGGCCTGCGATCTGATCCACTCCGACAGCACCTTAATTAACTGGAGCAGTTGGCTGTCGTGGCACAAGGTCCGCGGCTGGCATAAAAACTTCATTTTTAATTTCGACCGGTCGTACATGAGCTTCGAGGCGGCCAGAATGGGGATGGGCGTGATCCTCGAAAGCAATCTGCTGGCAGGCGGGCACGTGCGTCAGGGGCAGCTGACGCCGGTATTTGACGACGAGCGGAGTATGCCGGTCGGCGCGCACCACTTCGTTCTTCCCCATGCCAATGAACAGAAGGAGAAGGTCCAGCGTTTCTTCGCCTGGGTCGCCGGGGAGCTGAAAGAGGAAGGGTTCCATATTTGATCCCGGCTGGTGGACAAACCGCCGATCGAGGCCTAAAGTTAATCAATCGATTGATTAACTTTTACCGAGCGCGATGACCAGTAAAGGCGAACAGGCAAAAAATCAGCTTATCGCGGCCGCTATCGCCCAGTTTGGCGAGTATGGTCAGCATGCCACCACCCGCGATATCGCCGCCCAGGCCGGGCAGAATATCGCCGCTATCACCTATTATTTTGGCTCGAAAGACGACTTATATCTCGCCTGTGCCCAATGGATCGCCGATTTTATCGGCGACAATTTTCGCCCACAGGCCGAAGCGGCGGAGGCCCTGCTCGCCGGGAAGTCGCCGGATCGCCAGGCAATACGCGCCCTCATTCTCAACGCCTGCCATAACATGATCCTGCTGCTGACCCAGGATGATACGGTCAACTTAAGCAAATTCATTTCCCGTGAGCAGCTGGCGCCGACCGCCGCCTACCATCTGATCCACCAGCAGGTGATCGCCCCCCTGCACCACTATCTCACCCGGCTGATTGCCGCCTGGACAGGCCGCGATGCCGGTGATACGCAAATGATCCTCCACACCCACGCCCTGCTGGGCGAGGTGCTGGCTTTCCGTCTTGGGCGTGAAACCATCCTGCTACGCACCGGCTGGACGCAGTTTGACGCGCAAAAGACCGAACAGATTTTCGAGGTCATTACCTGTCATATCGATTTCATTCTGCATGGGTTATCGCAAAGGAGTTTGGGCTGATGAAAAAACCCGTCGTCGTCATTCTGCTGATCGTGATTCTTCTCGCCGCGCTGGGCGGCGGCTGGTGGTGGTACCAGAGCAGCCGGCAGCAGCCGCTGACCCTGTATGGCAATGTCGATATCCGCACCGTCAACATGAGCTTCCGCGTCGGCGGCAGACTGGCTTCGCTGACCGTCGACGAAGGCGACAGCATCCGCGCCGGGCAAACTCTCGGCGAGCTTGATCGCGCGCCGTATGAAAATGCCCTGCTGCAGGCCCAGGCCAACGTCTCTACCGCCCAGGCGCAGTATGACCTGATGATGGCCGGCTACCGCGCGGAAGAGATTGCCCAGGCCGCGGCGGCGGTGAAACAGGCGCAGGCCGCTTACGACTATGCGCAAAACTTTTATCAGCGCCAGCTCGGGCTGCGCGCCAGCAGCGCGATTTCCGCCAACGATCTGGAGAATGCCCGCTCCTCGCGCGACCAGGCGCAGGCAACGCTCAAATCGGCGCAGGACAAACTGCGTCAGTACCGCGCCGGTAACCGCCCGCAGGAAATTGCGCAGGCCAAAGCCAGTCTGGAACAGGCGCAGGCGGCGCTGGCCCAGGCCAAACTGGACCTGCACGATACCGTGCTCACCGCCCCTTCCGACGGTACGCTGATGACCCGCGCCGTCGAGCCCGGCACCATGCTCAACGCCGGCGGCACCGTACTGACGCTGTCGTTAACCCATCCGGTATGGGTCCGCGCCTATGTTGACGAAAAAAACCTTGGTCAGGCGCAGCCGGGACGTGAAGTGCTGCTGTATACCGACAGCCGGCCGGATAAGCCCTATCACGGCAAAATCGGCTTTGTCTCACCAAGCGCTGAATTCACGCCGAAGACCGTTGAAACGCCGGATCTGCGTACCGACCTCGTTTATCGTCTGCGTATTGTGGTGAACGATGCCGACGGCGCCCTGCGCCAGGGGATGCCGGTGACCGTCTCCTTTAACCACGGGAACGGACATGAGTGAGGCCATCATTGCCTTAAACGGCCTGAGCCGCCGTTTTCCCGGAATGGACAGGCCAGCGGTGGCGCCGCTCACCTGCACGATCCACGCCGGCTACGTCACCGGGCTGGTGGGGCCCGACGGCGCGGGGAAAACCACCCTGATGCGAATGCTGGCCGGTTTACTCAAGCCTGATGAGGGCCGCGCCAGCGTGATCGGCTTCGACCCGCTAAAAGACGACAGCTCCCTGCACGCGGTGCTCGGCTATATGCCGCAGAAGTTCGGCCTGTATGAAGATCTGACGGTGATGGAAAACCTGACCCTGTACGCCGACCTGCGCAGCGTCACCGGCGAGGCGCGGAAGAAAATTTTCGACCGTCTGCTGGAGTTCACCTCCCTTGGCCCGTTCACCGAACGGCTGGCAGGCAAGCTTTCCGGCGGCATGAAGCAAAAGCTGGGGCTCGCCTGTACCCTGGTGGGCGACCCGAAAGTACTGCTGCTGGATGAGCCCGGCGTCGGCGTCGACCCTATCTCGCGCCGCGAGCTGTGGCAGATGGTGCACGAGCTGGCCGGCGACGGCATGCTGATCCTGTGGAGCACCTCCTATCTCGATGAAGCGGAACAATGCCGCGACGTGCTGCTGATGAACGAAGGCAAACTGCTCTACCAGGGTGAGCCGACGGCGCTGACGCAAACCATGGCCGGGCGCAGTTTCCTCGTCTCCAGCCCACAGGAAAACAACCGCCGTCTGCTGCAGCGGGCGCTGAAGCTGCCGCAGGTCAGCGATGGCGTGATCCAGGGCAAATCGGTGCGCTTGATCCTGAAAAAGGACGCCCGCATTGAGGAAGTCCAGCAGCATGGCGACATGCCGCCGCTGCAGGTGGCCGACACCGCGCCGCGCTTTGAAGATGCGTTTATCGATCTGCTCGGCGGAGCGGGAACCGCCGAATCGCCGTTGGGAGCGATTATCCATCGTGTTGACGGCAGCAAAGACGAAACGGTCATTGAAGCCCAGTCGTTAACGAAAAAGTTTGGTGATTTCGCCGCTACCGACCACGTCGATTTCCAGGTTAAGCGCGGTGAAATTTTCGGCCTGCTCGGCCCCAACGGCGCCGGGAAATCCACCACCTTCAAAATGATGTGCGGCCTGCTGGTGCCCACCTCCGGCAAAGCGCTGGTGCTGGGGATGGATCTTAAGGTCAGCTCTGGCAAGGCGCGCCAGCATCTGGGCTATATGGCGCAAAAATTTTCGCTGTACGGCAACCTCAGCGTCGAGCAGAACCTGCGCTTTTTCTCCGGCGTCTATGGCCTGCGCGGCCGGGCGCAAAATGAAAAAATCGCCCGAATGAGCGATGCCTTTGGCCTGAAAAGTATCGCCCGTCACGCCGCCGACGAGCTGCCGCTCGGCTACAAGCAGCGGCTGGCGCTGGCCTGCTCGCTGATGCATGAGCCCGATATTCTGTTTCTCGATGAACCGACCTCCGGCGTCGACCCCCTCACCCGCCGCGAGTTCTGGCTGCATATCAACAGCATGGTCGATAAAGGGGTGACGGTGATGGTGACCACCCACTTTATGGATGAGGCGGAATACTGCGACCGTATCGGGCTGGTTTACCACGGTAAACTTATCGCCAGCGGCACCCCGGACGCGCTGAAGGCCCAGGCAGCGGATGACAGCCAGACGGACCCGACCATGGAGCAGGCGTTCATTACCCTGATTAACCGCTGGGATAAGGAGAATAGCCATGAGCAATAGCATTCTCTCCTGGCGGCGGGTCCGCGCCCTGTGCGTGAAAGAGACCCGGCAGATCGTCCGCGATCCCAGCAGCTGGCTGATCGCGGTGGTGATCCCGCTACTCCTGCTGTTTATCTTCGGCTATGGCATTAACCTCGACTCCAGCAAACTGCGGGTCGGCGTATTGCTGGAGCAACAGAGCGAAGAGGCGCTGGATTTCGTCCATACCATGACCGGCTCGCCCTATATCGACGCCACGGTCAGCGATAATCGCCAGCAACTGATTCAAATGATGCAGGCCGGGCGCATCCGCGCCATGGTGGTCATTCCGGTGGACTTCGACCGCCAGATGGCCCGCGCCGGCGCCGACGCACCGCTGCAGCTCATCACCGACGGCAGCGAGCCCAATACCGCCAACTTCGCTCAGGGCTACGTGGAAGGTATCTGGCAGATCTGGCAGCAGCAGCGGGCGGAAGACCGCGGCGAAACCTTTGAACCGCTGATCGACGTGCAGATGCGCTACTGGTTTAACCCGGCGGCTATTAGCCAGCACTTTATTATCCCCGGCGCAATTACCATCATCATGACCGTGGTCGGCGCGATCCTGACCTCGCTGGTGGTGGCGCGCGAATGGGAGCGCGGCACCATGGAGGCGCTGCTGTCGACGGAGATCACCCGCGCCGAACTGCTGCTGTGCAAGCTCATTCCCTACTATTTCCTCGGCATGCTGGCGATGTTGCTCTGTATGCTGGTGTCGGTATTTATTCTCGGCGTGCCCTATCGCGGCTCGCTGCCGATCCTGTTTGTCATCACCAGTCTGTTTTTGCTCAGCACCCTGGGGATGGGGCTGCTGATCTCAACCATTACCCGCAACCAGTTTAACGCCGCGCAGGTGGCGCTGAATGCCGCGTTTTTACCGTCGATTATGCTGTCCGGGTTTATTTTCCAGATAGACAGTATGCCGGCGGTGATCCGCGCGGTGACCTACGTGATCCCGGCGCGCTATTTCGTCAACACCCTGCAAAGCCTGTTTCTGGCGGGCAATATTCCGGTGGTGCTGCTGGTGAATGTGCTGTTTTTGATTGCGTCGGCGGTAATGTTTATCGGCCTGACGTGGTTGAAAACCAAGCGGCGTCTGGATTAGGTTTTGCCCGGTGGCGCTGCGCTGACCGGGCCTACGGTTTAACCAACATCGATTATACGGTTCGCCGATCCCCCAGGCCGGGCAAACGCAGTGCCGCCCGGCGTGGTTGAATGGGCCAAAGGAGCAATTATGTTTCACCGTTTATGGACATTGATCCGCAAAGAGCTGCAGTCGCTGCTGCGCGAGCCGCAAACGCGGATGATTTTAATTATGCCGGTGCTGATTCAAGTATTGTTGTTTCCCTTTGCCGCGACGCTGGAGGTGACCAACGCCACCATCGCCATCTACAACGAAGACAGCGGCCGCCACGCGGTGGAACTCACTCAGCGCTTCGCCCGCGCCAAAGCCTTTACCCACGTCCTGTTGCTGAAAAGCCCGCAGGCGATCCAGCCGACCATCGATGAACAAAAAGCCCTGCTGGTGGTACGCTTCCCGGCGGATTTCTCGCGTAATCTCGACAACTATCAAACCGCCCCGCTGCAGCTCCTGCTCGACGGGCGCAACTCCAACAGCGCGCAAATCGCCGCCAACTACCTGCAGCAGATCGTAAAAAACTATCAGCAGGAGCTGCTGGAGGGGAAAGCGAAGCCGAACAACAGCGAACTGGTGGTGCGCAACTGGTACAACCCGAATCTCGACTATAAGTGGTTCGTGGTGCCGTCGCTTATCGCCATGATCACCACCATCGGAGTGATGATCGTGACGTCGTTGTCGGTGGCCCGTGAGCGCGAACAGGGTACCCTCGATCAGCTACTGGTCTCGCCCCTCGCCACCTGGCAAATCTTCGTTGGCAAAGCAGTGCCGGCGCTGATCGTCGCCACCCTGCAGGCGACTATCGTGCTGGCGATTGGTATCTGGGCCTATCAGATCCCGTTTGCCGGCTCGCTGCTGCTGTTCTATTTCACGATGGTGATTTATGGCTTATCGCTGGTGGGCTTCGGTTTATTGATTTCATCGCTGTGCGCCACCCAGCAGCAGGCGTTTATCGGCGTGTTCGTCTTTATGATGCCAGCGATCCTGCTTTCGGGCTACGTTTCACCGGTGGAAAATATGCCACAGTGGCTGCAGGATCTGACCTGGATAAACCCGATCCGCCATTTTACCGATATCACCAAGCAAATTTATCTGAAGGATGCGAGTCTGAAGATTGTGTGGGGAAGTTTGTGGCCGCTACTGGTCATAGCGGCCACCACCGGCTCAGCGGCGTATGCGATGTTCCGAAGAAAGATTGCGTAGTTTTTTATCTTTCGCCAGCAGCGAGACCACCGCCGGGCCTGCCAGTATCACCAGCCCGGCGAGGGCCAGCAGCAGGTTGTTGTGCAGCACGCGCGACAGCAGCCACAGCGCTATCATGGCCGCGCCAAAGTACCAGGTGGTGGTGAGCTCCTCAAGGAAGTCTCCCACATCGCGCCAGCGCGCCTCGTGGTGACGCTGCAAAAACAGCATCGCCAGCAGCGTGACGCTATAGAGGACGCACAGCCCCAATCCGACGCGCACCAGCGCGCCGCTCATCCATCCCATCACCAGCACTGCCACGACCAGTAGATGCAACATAATCTGCCAGCAACTAAGACCTGTTGCGACGCGTACACGTTGTTGCCACTTCATGGCTTCTCTCCTGAAGGATTTTTCTCTGCTACTCAGAGTACCGCACTTTACGGAAAATTCCGTAACACCGCATCTTTTTGTGACGTCTACTACACTATTTTATTCAGGAAAGTGACATTTACTGGAGAATTATGGCTGAGCCAACGTCGGGATTTTCGTTGAACGTGCTGACAATTAACACCCATAAAGGCTTTACGGCGTTTAATCGGCGTTTTATTTTGCCCGAGTTGCGCGACGCCGTGCGCAGCGTCAGCGCGGATATTGTTTGCCTGCAGGAAGTGATGGGCGCTCACGAGGTTCACCCGCTGCACATCGAGAACTGGCCAGATACCACCCATTATGAATTTCTCGCCGACACCATGTGGAGCGATTACGCCTACGGGCGCAACGCAGTCTATCCGGAAGGCCACCACGGCAATGCCGTACTGTCGCGCTTTCCCATTGAATACTATGAAAATCGGGATATTTCAGTCGGCAACGGCGAGAAACGCGGTCTGCTTTACTGCCGCATCGTGCCGCCAGAGAGCGGCGTGACGATCCATGTGATCTGCGTTCACCTGGGTTTACGCGCCGACCAACGGCAGGCGCAGTTGACCATGCTGGCAGAATGGGTCAATACCCTCCCCGCCGGTGAGCCGGTGGTGGTGGCCGGGGATTTTAACGACTGGCGTCAGCAGGCGAATCAGCCGTTAAAAGCGCAAGCCGGGCTGGAAGAGATCTTTACCCGCGCCCGCGGACGGCCGGCGCGTACGTTTCCGGTCAGTTTTCCGCTGCTGCGCCTCGATCGTATTTATGTCAAAAACGCCCACGCCAGCCACCCGAAGGCGCTGGCCCTCAAACAATGGCGGCATCTGTCCGATCATGCGCCCCTTAGCGTGGAGATACACTTGTGAAATGTCGTTGGCAGGAAGGCAACCGCATTACGCTACTGGAGAACGGCGACCAGTACTATCCGGCGCTGTTTGCGGCTATTGGTCGCGCCAGCCGGCGGGTGATCCTCGAATCCTTTATCTGGTTTGAAGATGAGGTGGGCTGGCGGCTGCACGCGGTGCTGCTGAAAGCCGCCCGCCGCGGTATTCAGGTGGAGGTGCTGCTTGACGGCTACGGCTCGCCGGATCTCAGCGATGAGTTTGTCGGCGAACTGACCGCCGCCGGGGTGATTTTTCGCTACTACGATCCGCGCCCTAAGCTGATGGGGATGCGCACCAACCTGTTCCGTCGGATGCACCGTAAAATCGTGGTGATTGACGACACCACCGCCTTTGTCGGCGGCATCAACTACTCCGCCGAGCATATGAGCGACTACGGCCCGGAGGCGAAACAGGATTATGCGGTGCAGGTCGAGGGGCCGGTGGTGCTTGATATTCTCCAGTTCGAGCTGGAGAACCTGCCCAACAGCGAAACCGCCCGCCGCTGGTGGCGCCGCCGTCGCCACCAGCCAGAGATCAACCAGACTCCCGGCGAGGCGCAGGCGCTGTTCATCTGGCGCGATAACCAGGATCATCGCGACGATATCGAACGCCACTACCTGAAGATGCTCACCAGCGCCCGCCGGGAGGTGATCATTGCCAACGCCTATTTCTTTCCCGGCTACCGCCTGCTGCATGCGATGCGCAACGCTGCGCGGCGCGGCGTGCGGGTCAAGCTGATCGTCCAGGGCGAGCCGGATATTCCGATTGTGAAGTTTGGCGCCCACCTGCTCTATCACTATCTCGTTAAGGGCGGGGTGCAGATCTACGAATATCGCCGCCGTCCGCTGCATGGCAAGGTCGCCCTGGCGGATGACCACTGGGCCACCGTCGGGTCGAGCAACCTGGATCCATTGAGCCTGTCGCTGAATCTGGAAGCCAATCTGATTATCCACGACCGGGTGTTTAACCAGACGCTGCGCGATAACCTTAACGGGCTTATCGCCAGGGATTGCCAGCGGATCGATAAAACGATGCTGCCGAAACGCAACTGGTGGCGGCTGGGCGTCAGCGTGATGGCCTTCCACTTTCTGCGCCACTTCCCGGCGTGGGTCGGCTGGCTACCAGCCCATACGCCGCGGCTGGCCAGGGTCAGCCCGCCGGTGCAGCCGGAGATTGAAACCCAGGATCGTGTCGACTCACAAACCAGGGATAATCCGCTATGAGCAAATCGCATCCCCGCTGGCGGATGGCGAAAAGAGTACTTACCGTGCTCTTTTTTATCGCGGTGATCGTCCTGCTGGTGATTTACGCGCAAAAAGTCGACTGGCAGGACGTGTGGAAGGTGATCCGCGGCTACGATCGGCTGGCCTTGTTTAGCGCCATTGCGCTGGTCATCGTCAGCTATCTGATCTACGGCTGCTACGATCTGCTTGGCCGGGCCTATTGTGGGCATAAGCTGGCGAAACGCCAGGTGATGCTGGTGTCGTTTATCTGCTATGCCTTTAACCTGACGCTCAGCACCTGGGTCGGCGGGATCGGCATGCGCTACCGGCTGTACTCGCGGCTGGGGCTCAACGGCGGCACCATCACCCGTATTTTTTCATTAAGCATTACCACCAACTGGCTGGGCTATATCCTGCTCGGTGGGGTGATATTTACGGCGGATCTGGTGAAGCTGCCGCCGCACTGGTACATCAGCCAGACCACTCTGCGCATTATCGGCGGGGTGATGCTGATACTTACGCTTTGCTATCTGTTCGGTTGCGCGTTTGCCAAACGCCGTCACCTGACGATTAAAGGCCAGCGGCTGGTGCTGCCCTCCTGGCGCTTCGCGTTGCTGCAGATGGGAATTTCGGCGGCGAACTGGATGGCGATGGGGGCGATAATCTGGCTGCTGTTGGGCAGCGAAATTAACTATTTCCTGGTATTAGGGGTGCTGCTGGTGAGCAGTATCGCCGGGGTGATCGTCCATATTCCGGCCGGTATCGGCGTGCTGGAGGCGGTGTTTATCGCCATGCTCTCCGGAGAGGAGATTTCGAAGGGCGCGATTATCGCCGCCCTGCTCGCCTGGCGCGCGCTCTATTATTTCCTGCCGCTGCTGCTGGCGACGGTGGCTTATCTGCTGCTGGAGAGTCGAGCGAAAAAGCTGCGGCAAAAGAACCAGCGTAAGCTGGCCCGCGAATGACACGGCCAGGTCGCGCTGCGCTTGCCGGGCCTGCGGGGTGTGAGCCTGTGAGAGGATCCTGTAGTCCGGGTAAGGCGCCAGCCGCCACCCGGCAATACCAGGGGTACCGTGCCTGATATCTTGCCCGGCGGCGCTGCGCTTGGCAGGTCTAAACGCCAGCCGGACGGTTCCCTCTCCCTCCGGGAGAGGGACAGGGTGAGGGGAAGCACTGCGGTGTGGTTGTTTATATTATCTGTGGCTTCAGCGTAGTTTGCGCTCCCGGTTAGTCTTCTGCGTTATGTCATTCATGGCGCAGGGAGCGCACAGGGGGGGCCAGTCGCCGCCGCCCCCTGTACCCCCGGGCTCCGGCCAGCAAAATCGCCACTTCGTGGTGCCTTCGACTTATCCCTGCAGGCTTCGGGTCGGGCCGAGGCAGCATCCCTGCAAAACACGGCCCTCAGCCCGCATCCATGCGGGCTGCCCCGGCCTTCCGGGAACGTCTCAGCGATTTTGAGGCCACCAGCACTGGTAGTTTCAGCCAGCGTGGTGAAGACATTAAAGGCAGGTCGCAAGGACCGTAGGTCGGGTAAGGCGTTAGCCGCCACCCGGCAGCACCACGGGTACCGTGCCTGATGCCATCGCCCGGCGGCGCTGCGCTTGCCGGGCATTAGGAGATGCAACTCTTTGATATTAAGAGGTTAGCGGCGGTTGCCCATAATACGCAGCAGCATCAGGAACAGGTTGATAAAGTCAAGGTACAGCGTTAAGGCCCCGAGGATCGAGTATTTACGCAGCGTAGCGCTGTCGCGGGTGTCAATCTGCTCGCCGATGTTTTTCAGCTTCTGGGTGTCATACGCCGTCAAACCGACAAACAGCACCACCCCAATGTAGGTCACCGCCCACATCAGCGCCTCGCTCTTCAGCCACAAGTTGACCAGCGATGCCAGCACGATGCCAATCAGCCCCATAAACAGCATGCTGCCGAAGCCGCTCAGATCGCGCTTCGTGGTGTAACCATACAAGCTCATCGCCCCGAACATCCCGCCGGTGACCACAAAGGTGCTGGCGATCGATGAGTAGGTATAGGCGATAAAAATGCTCGACAGCGTCAGCCCGGTCAGCGCCGAGTAGAGCATAAACAGCGTGGTGGCCATCCCGGCGCTCAGCCGCTGCACCATCCCCGACAGCACAAACACCAGCGCCAGCTGGGCAATAATCAGCCCGAAGAAAGTGATTTTGCTCGAAAAGACGAACATCATCACCGCCGGGGTATTCGCCGCAAACCACGCGATAAACGCCGTCAGCAGCAGGCCGACCGTCATCCAGCCGTATACCTGCGCCATGTAAGTCTGCAGGCCGGTACGGCCCTGCACGATTGAATCGGAACGCGGATATCTGTCCATGACTCTCTCCTGATTAACAAAGTTTCACCCTGTAAGCGTATCACACTACCAGCGCTCTGCCGCCTGACGATCGCTGTCGCGGGCGTCGACCCAGCGTTCCCCTTCCGGCGTCGCCTCACGCTTCCAGAACGGCGCGCGGGTTTTCAGGTAGTCCATAATAAACTCGCCCGCGGCGAAGGCGCTGCCGCGGTGGGCGCTGGTGACGCCGACAAACACAATCTCTTCCCCCGGCCACATTTCGCCGATGCGGTGGATAACCGTCACCCGGCCCAGCGGCCAGCGCTCGCGCGCCAGGTCGACGATCTCCGCCAGCGATTTCTCGGTCATCCCCGGATAGTGCTCGAGGGTCAGCGCTTTTACGCTGTCGCCAAGATTGTGATTGCGCACTTTACCGGTGAAGGTGACCACCGCACCGTCTTCATCGCGCTCGGCCAGCCACGGATACTCATCGCCGACGCAAAAGCGCGCTGGGCTAACCACGATACGAGTTTGCGTCATCTTAGCCTCCGGTCACCGGCGGGAAGAACGCCACTTCGTCGCCGCTGGCGACCGGATGGTCAAACGCGGTCAGCGTCTGGTTGACTGCCGCCAGCAGCTTGCCCTCTTCCAGGGCCAGCGCCCAGCGGTCGCCGCGCGCGGCAAGCTGCTGGCGCACGGCCTCGACGGTTGCCAGGTCGCGGGCGTCGAGTGTCAGGGCATCGGTGCCGACCAGTTCGCGCACCTGGGCGAAAAACAGAACCTTAATCATGGCGTTCGTCCACCTTAAAATCGCCGGACTTGCCGCCGCTTTTCGCCAGCAGGCGCAGCGGGCCAATGACCATATCTTTTTGCACCGCCTTGCACATGTCGTAGATGGTCAGCGCGGCAACGGAGGCGGCGGTCAATGCTTCCATCTCAACGCCGGTTTTACCGGTCAGACGGCAAAGCGACTCAATGCGCACCCGGTTATGCTCCGGCTGCGCCTGCAGATTGACTTCCACTTTGCTCAGCATCAGCGGATGACACAGCGGGATCAGCTCCCAGGTACGTTTTGCCGCCTGGATCCCGGCGATACGCGCGGTGGCGAACACATCGCCTTTATGGTGGCTGCCGTCGATAATCATCGCCAGCGTCGCCGCCTGCATTTCGACGTAAGCCTCGGCGCGCGCTTCGCGCACCGTTTCCGCTTTGCCGGAGACATCCACCATATGGGCTTCGCCCGCGGCGTTAATATGGGTCAGTTGTGACATAGATTATTTCTTCAGGTGAGGAATGAAGTTACACGGACGGGTGCGAGCATCCAGCTGCGGGGCAATGATGTTGTCCCACGCCGTGCGGCAGGCTTTGGTCGAGCCCGGCATGGCAAAAATCAGCGTGCGGTTGGCGACGCCGGCCACGGCCCGGGACTGCAGCGTCGAGGTGCCGATCTCTTCGAACGACAGCATGCGGAACACTTCACCAAAGCCTTCGACCTCACGGTCAAACAGCGGCAGCAGCGCTTCCGGCGCCTGGTCACCCTCGGTGAACCCGGTCCCGCCGGTGATCAGCACCACCTGCACGTCATCGCTGGCGATCCACGCCGACACCTGGGCGCGGATGGCGTAGCGGTTTTCTTTCACCATCGCCTTATCGACGACATGGTGTCCCGCCTCCTGCGCCGCCTCGCGCAGCCAGTGGCCGGAGGTATCGTCCTCTTCGCCACGGCGGCTGGAAACAGTAAGAATAGCAATACGGGTCGGAATAAACTCAGCGCTAGCCTGGCTCATCTGAATGCTCCTTTCGAAAACGATTAACCGCCAATATAGGACAGGTTCTGCGTAATACCGGTGTTGCCCTGATGCAGGAAATGGGTCTGCTTTTTATGGGTCAAGGCTTCGGCTATCCGCGCTTCCAGCTCGGCCTGTTGCTCGTCCTCAGCCATCAGGTCGCGCAGGTCGACGCCGCCTTCGCCAAACAGACACAGGTGCAGTTTGCCAACGGATGAGACGCGCAGACGGTTGCAGGTGGCGCAGAAATCTTTTTCATACGGCATGATGAGGCCGATTTCACCGGCGTAATCCGGGTGACAAAAGACCTGCGCCGGGCCATCGCTGCGCTGGCGGATCTGGTGGATCCAGCCGCGGCGCAGCAGCTCGTCGCGCAGCACCATGCCGGAAAGATGGTGACGGCGGAACAGATCGCTGCCCTCTCCGGTTTCCATCAGCTCAATAAAACGCAGCTGAATACGACGGGGTTGGATCCACGCGAGAAAGGTATCGAGCTGGTGATGATTAACATCACGCATCAGCACGGTATTGACCTTCACCTTGTCAAAGCCCGCGGCGAAAGCAGCATCAATGCCGTCCATCACCTGGTGGAACTTGTCCTGGCCGGTGATGGCATGAAATTGACGGGCGTCGAGGCTATCAACGCTGACGTTAATCGCCGTCAGCCCGGCATCGCGCCAGCGTTCGACATCGCGCGCCAGGCGGTAACCGTTGGTGGTAACCGCAATCTGACGGATCGCCGGGTTTTCACGCACCGCGGCAATGATTTCGGTGAAGTCGCGACGCAGAGAGGGTTCCCCACCGGTGAGGCGAACTTTTTCGGTGCCCAGCGCGGAGAAAGCGCGCGTGACGCGGCGCACTTCGTCTACGCTGAGAAAGCCGTTGTTATTGACGGCGCCGGGTTTGTAGCCGTCCGGCAGGCAGTAGGTGCAACGGAAGTTGCACACATCGGTAATCGACAGACGCAGGTAAAAAAACTTACGCGCGAATGCATCGGTAAGCTGTGAGGCCATATACACCTTTCCAAATACGGGAGGCGCGGTCATTTCTTCCCACGCCCTGGCGACACCCGGAGGGGTCGCGGCCAAACCGCCATATCTTTTGACACAGGCGAAGAGGCTAGAGTGTTAACAGGTTATGCCGATAGTAGCGCGTTACGGACGGTTTCGCCATTTGCGATTTCGTTATATAACATTGTATATATCGCTACCTTCGTGCATTTTCGCTACAGAATAGCCATAAATCATTTTTTTGCCTTGATGTCGGTCAGTTTGTCGGGCTCCTCCCATCGTCTTTTAGGGGTAGATCGGGTAGTGTGTGGCCGTTTATGTGAAATAAGGAATTTCTATGCGCAATCGTACATTCGCTGACCTCGATCGGGTGGTCGCGCTCGGCGGCGGGCATGGTCTGGGCCGGGTGATGTCCTCCCTCTCCTCGCTCGGCTCGCGGCTGACCGGCATTGTCACCACCACCGACAACGGGGGCTCCACCGGGCGGATCCGCCGCTCGGAAGGCGGCATTGCCTGGGGCGATATGCGCAACTGCATCAATCAGTTAATTGCCGAGCCCAGCGTGGCGTCGGCGATGTTCGAGTATCGTTTTAGCGGTAATGGCGAACTTTCCGGGCATAACCTCGGAAATCTGATGTTAAAGGCGCTGGACCACCTGAGCGTGCGGCCTTTAGAAGCTATCAATTTAATCAGAAACCTGCTCAAAGTAGACGCGTTTCTTATCCCGATGTCGGAACAACCGGTGGATTTGATGGCGCTCGATCATGAAGGCCATGAAGTTTACGGCGAAGTGAATATCGATCAGCTCGACAACCTACCGCAGGAGCTGATGCTTACCCCACCGGTACCCGCCACCCGCGAGGCGGTGGAAGCGATCGCCGAAGCCGATCTGATCCTCATCGGCCCGGGCAGCTTTTACACCAGCCTGCTGCCGATCCTGCTGCTCGACGAGATGGCCCAGGCGCTGCGCCGCACCCCGGCGCCGATGGTGTTTATCGATAATCTGGGTAAAGAGCACAGCCCGGCGGCGAGGCTGTCGCTGGCGGAGCGCATTACGATTATGGAGCGCTACGTGGGTAAGCGGGTGGTGGATGCGGTGATCGCCGGGCCAAAAGCCGATATCCGCGGCATCACCGACCGGCTGGTGATCCAGACGCCGCTGGAGGCCAGTGACGTGCCCTATCGCCATGATCGGGCGCTGCTCCGCGGCGCGCTGGAAAAGGCGATTCAGCTTCCTGGCTGACGCTGCGCGCCGGAGGGCCAACCTTCGGTGCACCTTAAAATCTTAAGGTTGTCTTAAAATAGGGCTGGCACTATACGCTTATCTCTTTCTGTGGGTAGGTATTATGTCGTTATTGCCTCTGCGTCGGCCGCTCTTCAGCCGCACGACTTATTTGATTCTCTTTGCTTGCTATATCGGTATCTTTCTCAACCTGGCTTTTTATCGCCAGGTTTTCCCGTTACTGCCGGTAAACAGCCTGCATAACTGGCTGGTATTCCTCAGTATGCCGATCGTGGCCATTAGCGTGATGAATATCATCACCACCCTCGCCTCGTTCCTGAAGCTCGATCGGGTGGTCATCAGCCTGTTTATTCTGCTCAGCGCGTCGGCGCAGTACTTTATCTGGAACTTCGGGGTAGTGATCGACCGCAGCATGATCACCAATATCCTCGACACCACTCCGGCGGAGAGCTTTGCTCTGCTCTCCGGCGAAATGATCGCCGTCCTCGGCCTCTCGGGGGTTTTAGCGGTATTCGTCGCCTGGTGGGTGAAAATCCGTAAGCCCGCCACGCGGTGGCGCGGCGCGGCGATGCGCCTGCTCAATATCGCCGTTTCGGCGCTGCTGATTATTCTGGTGGCCGCGCTGTTCTACAAAGATTACGCCTCGGTGTTCCGTAACAACAAAGAGCTGGTGAAATCCCTGAGTCCCTCCAACAGCATTGTGGCGCTGAACTCGTGGTATGCGCACAACCGCATGGACAATCTGCCGCTGGTGAAGATTGGCGAAGATGCCAGGCAGAAACCGGTGATGCATAGTGGCCCCCGCAAAAACCTGACGATTGTGGTGCTGGGCGAAACCTCGCGCGCCGGGAACTTCTCGCTGGGCGGCTACGATCGGGAGACTAACCCACGCCTGCAACAGGACGACGTGGTGTACTTCCCGAAAACCACCTCCTGCGGCACGGCAACTGCGGTTTCCGTCCCCTGTATGTTCTCCAATATGCCGCGCGCGCATTACGATGAAGAACTGGCGCACCATCAGGAAGGCGTCCTGGATATTCTGCAGCGCGCCGGTGTTCAGGTGCTGTGGAACGACAATGACGGTGGCTGTAAAGGCGCCTGTGACCGTGTACCGCACCAGAACGTCACCGAACTGCACCTCAGCGGTCAGTGCATCGACGGCGAGTGCTACGATGAGGTCCTGTTCCATAATCTGGACAGTTACATCGACAACCTGAAACAGGATGGCATTATCGTACTGCATACTATCGGCAGCCACGGCCCGACCTATTACAACCGCTATCCGGCTGAATTCAAAAAATTCACCCCGACCTGCGATACCAATGAAATCCAAAGTTGTACGCAACAACAGTTGACCAATACCTACGACAACACCATTCTGTATGTCGACTATGTTGTTGATAAAGCGATAAAATTACTGCAATCCAAACAGGATAAATTTACCACTAGTCTGGTTTATTTGTCAGACCACGGCGAATCGCTGGGTGAAGATGGCGTCTATTTGCATGGTCTGCCGTACTCAATTGCGCCGGATACGCAAAAACACGTGCCCATGCTGCTGTGGCTGTCGCCGGATTACCAGCAACGTTACGGTGTCTCCAGCCAGTGTTTGCAACAACAGGCCAAGACGAAGGATTATTCACAAGATAATCTGTTCTCCACCCTGCTCGGCCTGCTCGGCGTCAGCACCCACGAGTACCAGGCAGCAGATGATATTTTAACGCCATGTAGAGAGGCTGGTTGATGAAAATCTTAGTCATTGAAGACGATGCGCTGCTGTTGCAGGGGTTGATTCTGGCGATGCAAAGTGAAGGATACGTATGCGACGGCGTCTCCACAGCGCACGAAGCGGCGCTATCGTTGGCCAGCAATCACTACAGCCTGATCGTACTCGACCTCGGCCTGCCGGATGAAGACGGTCTGCATTTTCTCACCCGCATGCGGCGGGAGAAGATGACCCAGCCGGTGCTGATCCTCACCGCCCGCGATACGCTTGAGGATCGCATTAGCGGTCTCGATACCGGCGCGGATGACTATCTGGTGAAACCCTTTGCCCTGGAAGAGCTGAATGCGCGCATTCGCGCCCTGCTCCGCCGGCATAATAACCAGGGCGATAACGAAATCAGCGTCGGCGATCTGCGCCTCAACGTCACCCGCCGCCTGGTGTGGCTGGGTGAGACGGCGCTGGAATTGACGCCAAAAGAGTATGCCCTGCTGTCACGGCTGATGATGAAAGCCGGTAGCCCGGTGCATCGTGAAATCCTCTACAACGACATCTACAGCTGGGACAACGAGCCGGCGACCAATACCCTTGAGGTGCATATTCATAACCTGCGCGAAAAGATTGGCAAATCGCGGATCCGCACCGTCAGGGGTTTTGGCTATATGCTGGCTAACCACATCGACACGGAATAGACCATGGCTCTGTTTGCAACCGAAACCTGGACCATGCGCCACCGGCTGCTACTGACCATTGGCGCCATCCTGGTGGTCTGCCAGCTGATCAGCGTCTTCTGGCTATGGCATGAGAGCAAAGAGCAGATCCAGCTGCTGGTGGCCAGCGCCATCGAAGGCCACAATAACCAGAAACATGTGGAGCATGAGGTACGGGAAGCGGTCGCCAGCCTGCTGGTGCCGAGCCTGTTGATCGTTGGCCTGGCGCTGTATATCAGCATGCTGGCGGTGCGCAAGATCACCCGCCCGCTCTCCCGACTGCAAAGCGAGCTGGAGAGCCGCACGCCGGACAACCTCACCCCCATCGTGCTCAGCGAATCGGTGCCCGAAGTCACGGCGGTGACCACCGCCCTGAATCAGCTGGTTTCCCGCCTCAATCTGACCCTCGACCGTGAGCGGCTGTTTACCGCCGACGTGGCGCATGAGCTACGTACCCCGCTGGCCGGCCTGCGGTTGCACCTCGAACTACTGGCGAAAGTGCACGGCGTGGGCGTCGACCCGCTGATCCAGCGCCTCGACCAGATGACCACCAGCATTTCGCAGCTGCTGCAGCTGGCGCGCGTCGGACAGTCTTTTTCCGCCGGCAGCTATCAGCAGGTGCTGCTGCTGGATGACGTGGTCAAACCGCTGCAGGATGAGCTGGAGACCATGCTGGCGCAGCGTCAGCAGCGGCTGCTGCTGACGGATGTCGAAAGCGAGGCCATCGTCTCTGGCGACGCGACGTTAATCCGTGTGATCCTGCGCAATCTGGTGGAGAATGCTCACCGCTACAGCCCGGAAGGGTCAACTATCCGCGTGTCGGTGAAAGCGGGCCTGATGCCGGTGATGGCGGTGGAAGATGAAGGCCCAGGGATTGATGAGGCGAAAAGCGGCGAACTCAGTAAAGCGTTTGTGCGCATGGACAGTCGCTACGGCGGCATAGGCCTCGGACTGAGTATCGTCACGCGCATTGCTCAGCTGCATGACGCCCAGTTCTTCCTGCACAACCGCCAGCCGGGGCCCGGCGTCCGCGCGTGGGTGTTATTCCCGCGGCGCGCGGGTCAGAACGTCAGTACCCACTGATGGAAAAAGGCAACAATAATAACCAGGGCGGTGGCGACCGCCAGATATTCACGGAAGTTGATTTTTTGCATGGGCGCTATCCTCATCATGGGGAGGTTAGTGTCGCCTGGCGAGATTAAGCAAACATTAAGAAGGCCGCAATGCGGCCTTTTTCTTCTCAGGAATTTGACTGGCGGGCGGCGAGACTCGGAAAACAGACCTTTCATCCGAACGTCCGGGAGTACGCCCCTGCCCATCAGGAGGCCGCGATAAACAGCTCGCGCAGCTGATGCAACTGGTCGCGAATTTGCGCCGCCTCTTCGAACTCGAGGTTCTGGGCGTGCTGCATCATCTGCCCTTCCAGCTCGTGGATCTTCTGCTGCAGCGCTTTTGGCGTCATCTCCACGGCGCTAAGCCCGGCAGGCTCAACGGTCTTCGCTTTACCGCGCCCTTTGGCTTTAGTTTTCGCCAGGCCCTGGCCCAACTGCAGGATATCCACCACTTTCTTGTTGAGGCCCTGCGGTACGATGCCGTGCTCTTCGTTATAACGCTGCTGTTTCTCCCGTCGACGCTCGGTCTCGCCAATGGCTTTGGCCATGGAAGGGGTGATCTTATCGCCGTAAAGGATGGCCTTGCCGTTGATGTTTCGCGCCGCGCGGCCGATGGTCTGGATAAGCGAGCGTTCGGAGCGCAGGAAGCCCTCTTTATCGGCATCCAGGATCGCCACCAGCGACACCTCCGGCATATCCAGCCCCTCACGCAGCAGGTTGATCCCTACCAGCACGTCAAACTCGCCAAGGCGCAGGTCGCGGATAATCTCCATGCGCTCGACGGTGTCGATATCCGAGTGCAGATAGCGCACCCGCTCGCCGTGCTCCTCAAGATACTCGGTTAAATCCTCCGCCATCCGCTTAGTGAGGGTGGTCACCAGCACGCGCTCGTTGATGGCCGTGCGCAGGCGGATCTCTGACAACAGATCGTCTACCTGGGTGGCTACCGGCCGCACTTCGATGATCGGGTCAAGCAGACCGGTCGGCCGCACCACCTGATCCACCACTTCGCCGCCGGATTTATCCAGCTCGTAGGCGCCGGGGGTTGCCGAGACATAGATGGTTTGCGGGGCCAGCGCTTCAAATTCTTCAAACTTCATCGGCCGGTTATCCAGCGCCGACGGCAGGCGGAAACCGTACTCCACCAGCGTCTCTTTGCGCGCCCGGTCGCCCCGGTACATACCGCCGATCTGCGGCACCGTAACGTGGGATTCGTCTATCACCAGCAGACCGTCTGCCGGCAGATAGTCAAACAGAGTGGGCGGCGGCTCGCCGGGCCCGCGACCGGAAAGGAAGCGCGAGTAGTTTTCAATGCCCGAGCAGTAGCCCAGCTCGTTCATCATTTCGAGGTCGAACTGGGTACGCTGGGTTAAGCGCTGCTCTTCCAGAAGCTTGTTGTTGGCCAGCAGAACCTTGCGCCGCTCCGCCAGCTCCAGCTTGATCTCTTCCATCGCCTGGACGATGCGTTCCCGCGGCGTCACGTAGTGGGTCTTGGGATAAATGGTGTAGCGCGGCACCGTCGATTCCACGTGGCCGGTGAGCGGGTCGAACAGCGACAGGCGCTCGACCTCTTCATCAAACAGCTCAATGCGCAGCGCGATATCGTCGGATTCCGCCGGGAAGACGTCGATCACCTCGCCGCGCACGCGAAAGGTGCCGCGCTGGAAGGCCTGATCGTTGCGGGTATACTGCAGTTCGGCCAGACGGCGCAGGATAGCGCGCTGGTCAATCAGCATCCCGACCGTCAGGTGCAGCATCATCTTCAGGTACAGGTCCGGGTCGCCGAGGCCGTAGATAGCCGAGACTGACGCCACCACCACCACGTCGCGCCGCTCGAGCAGCGCTTTGGTCGCCGACAAGCGCATCTGCTCGATATGTTCGTTTACCGAGGCGTCCTTCTCAATGAAGGTATCTGAGCTGGGGACGTAGGCTTCCGGCTGATAGTAATCGTAGTAGGAGACGAAATACTCGACGGCATTCTCCGGGAAAAACTCTTTCATCTCGCCGTAGAGCTGGGCCGCCAGGGTTTTGTTTGGCGCCAGCACCATCGTCGGCCGCTGCAGGTCGGCAATTACGTTGGCGATGGTGAAGGTTTTACCGGAGCCGGTGACCCCCAGCAGCGTTTGATGCGCGAGCCCATCCTCCAGCCCCTCTTCCAGGCGGCGGATGGCTTCCGGTTGGTCTCCGGAGGGGCGAAAGGCGGAATGCAGAACAAACGATTTACTCATTGATCAAAACCTGAAGATGGATTTAGCGGCCGGTGTTTAATTCTACCCTCCGGGCCATTTTTTGCCAACAAATTATACTGGATATTTAAACAGTGCATCACTATGATAGCGTCAGCAAACGGCTTATTTCGCCGCCATGGTGCGCATAAAACGCGCGCCGGGTGGAATAATCCTCCGGCCGGCAGGGTTATCCCCAGAAATTTTTACCTTTTAACATTTGTCAAGCGGACGGGTGAAAGTTTTATGGCAGTAGATGACGCTTTTCTTACACCCATTGATTTTATCTAACAAACTGATATTTAATGAATTTAAAGAAAAGACGCCTTTCGCGCCAATTCAGCCGCAGGCCGCGTACGCTCTAGCTTACCGCAGGTTTTCTAACTCTAATACACAAGGTTATCCACAGGAATAGTGGATAACTGTCTGCAGCCCAAGACCGCCGCCGCCCGGCGCAAATCGACTTTCGCCGTAAACCGTGCGGCGAAAAATTTTTATCGAACTATTTTTGATAACTATCCGTTTAAAGCCGCTCGATTTTTGCTGCTTTTTGCACCACCCTTTAGCGTCGGGCACCGGAAAAGTGCAGCGCCCGCGCTGACTGTGCCCGATGGTGTCGGCGTTTCGCGGTTTTTTCCGAGCGTTCTTTTTCCTGGCAAGAGTTTTGCAGCATCTTTCTGTCGCCCTGACGCCAGGATAAGGAGAAAACGTCCATGTTGAATTTACAGGCAGTAAATCATTTTTACGGTAATCAGCACTCGCTGTGGAATGTCGATCTTGAACTACGCCCCGGAGAGTGCATTGGCGTACTGGGACGCGAGGGAATGGGAAAAACCACCCTGGTCAACTGCATTGCCGGCCATCTGCCGGTGGCCAGCGGTCGGATGACCTGGCATGACATTGGCGCCCCGCCGTGCGATCTCACCCCCCTGTCCGCTCAGTCGCGCAGCGCCATCGGCATCGGCTACGTGCCGCAGGATAAACGCATCTTTTCCCAGCTCAGCGTGGAAGAGAACCTGCATATTGCCCTGGCGGCCGGGAAACCCGGGGCTAACGCCAGCGGCGGCGAAATTTATGACCATTTTCCCGAACTCTATGCGCTACGGCAGCGCAAAGGCGCTTCGCTAAGCGCCGACGATCAGTACCAGCTGGCGCTGGCCAGGGCGCTGATCGTCCAGCCACGACTGCTGATCCTTGACGAACCCTCACGCGGCGCAGGGCCGCGCTGCCTGCAAAAGCTGGCGGAATTGCTGCTGCGGTTAAATCGCGATATCGGTCTGACGGTGCTGCTCGCCGAGCAGCACCTGCCCTTTATCCGCCGGGTGGCGGATCGGTTCTGTGTCCTTCACCGGGGGCGTAATGTCGCCGAGGGCGATATTATGGCGCTGGATGAACCGCTGCTGGCGCAGTGGATGACGCCAGATCCAGCGCGCTGAGATCCAGATACTGGCCGAGATCGTCGCGCTGCGCGATATCGACAAGCCACGGTATTTCACCAAGAAACGGCGCGGCCAACCGGTTTTTCAGCGTCGCCAGATATTCGCCATGGCGCTTGCCCGGCGGCTGCACGTCATTGGCGATCCAGCCCGCCAGCGGCAGCCCCGCCTGGCGCACCGCCTGGGCGGTAAGCATCGCATGGTTGATACAGCCGAGCTTGACCCCCACCACCAGAATCACCGGCAGCTGCTCCTGCTGCGCCCAGTCGGCGAAGGTCAGGGTGTCCGAGAGCGGCGTAAACCAGCCGCCGGCCCCTTCCACCAGTACCCAGTCTGCCAGGCGCTCCAGTTCGCGTAAGCCGCTGGAAAGCGTCGTCGCGGCAATCGGTCGCCCTTCATCGGCGCTAATAATATGCGGCGAGGTCGGTTCGGCAAAAGTATAAGGGTTGACCTGTTCATAGCTCAGCGCCACCCGGCTATTACGCTGCAGGGCCAGCGCATCTTCATTGCGTAACCCTTGTGCGGTCAGGTCGCTACCGGAAGCCACCGGTTTATAGCCGGCGGTGTTAAAACCCAACTGGTTCGCCGCCTGCAGCAGTGCGCTGCTGGCGACCGTTTTCCCGACTTCAGTATCGGTTCCGGTGACGAAAAAACGTTTAGTCACGTTCAATGACTCCTGTAAAAAGATAATACGTCAGCGGGCAGATACCCTGCTGTTGCGGCCAGGCCAGCTGCAGTTCGCGCAGTTTGCCGCGGCCAAGCGGGGCGGATGCCCTCCCCTGGTGCAAATGGGTAGCGCCGATGCCCTTCAGGGAGCGCATAGCGCTCAGCGCATCGGAGAACGGCAGGCTAATCTGATGAACGACGCCTTCGGCGCGCAGGCCGCTCAGTGCGGCCCTTACCGCCGGTTCGCTGAGAAAACGGTTGGCATGTGGCCGGTCGTCGATAGCCTGCCACGCCTGATTGAGCTCCGGCAGCGATCCGGCCAGCAGCGTGGTAAACGCCACCCGCCCGCCGGGTCGCACCACCCGGCACAGCTCGCCGATCGCCGCGCGCAGATCGTCGCACCACTGCACCGCCAGGTTGCTCCATGCCAGATCGACGCAGCCATCCGGCAGCGGCAGCGCTTCGATATCGCCCTGCAGATAATGCTGCGCGGCGTCGTGGCGCTGCGCCTGGGCCAGCATGCCGGCGGAGAGATCCAGCGCGGTCACCACGCTGCCCGCCTCACGCCAGTAGCGGCTCATGCTGCCGGGGCCGCAGCCAGCATCCAGCACCTGAGCAAAATCGCGGCGCGCCAGCTGGCGCAGCAGCAGATCGGCGCTGCGCCGCTGCAGTTCATCATGTTGCGTATAGCCGCTGGCCGCCCGGCCAAACGCCGCGGCCACCGCCTGCTTATTCACCGTGACCATGCAGCGCCTCCAGTAAACGGTTAATGTCCTCAGCCTGATGAGCGGCGGTCAGGGTCAGACGCAGGCGAGCGCTGCCGACCGGCACCGTCGGTGGTCGGATCGCCGTCGCCCAGCAGCCGGCCTCGCGCAGACGGCAGGCCAGGCTCAGCGCTCGCGCGTTATCGCCGACGATCAGCGGCTGGATCGCGCTGACGGAATCGGTCAGCCCCAGCGACACATCGCCCATCCCTGCACGGAACTGACGGATGCGGGCGGTCAGGGTTTCCCGCCGCTGCTGGCCCTCATCGCTACGAATGACCCGCAGCGCCGCGCTCAGCGCCACCGCCTGGGCGGGCGGCATGGCGGTGCTGTAGATCAGATGACGGGCAAACTGCAGCAGATAATCCGCCATCGATTCGCTGCACAGTACCGCCGCGCCGCTCACCCCAAACGCCTTACCGAAGGTGACCACCAGCAGATCCGGGCGCACCCCCTGCGCGGCGCAGCTTCCACGCCCTTCCTCACCAACTACGCCGATGCCGTGGGCGTCATCCGCCAGCAATACCGCCCCGGCAGTCTGCGCTGCGGCGTGAATGGCCGCCAGCGGCGCGCTGTCGCCGTCCATACTGAAAATGCCTTCAGTCACCACTAACTGCAGACCGTCCAGCGGTTTCGCCAGCAGCTGCGCGAGCTGCTGCGGATCGTTGTGGGCAAAGCGCCGCAGCTGGGCCGGGCTGAGGTTCGCCGCTTCCAGCAGGGAGGCGTGGCTCAGGCGGTCGGCGACAATCCGATCCTCTTTTTCCGCCAGCGCGGCAACCAGCGCCTGATTGGCGGCAAAGCCGGAGATAAACAGTAGCGCGCGCGGGTAACCGAGCCAGTCGGCAAGTTCCTCTTCCAGCGCGCGGTGGGCCTCACTATAGCCGCTCACGTGGCCCGATCCGCCGGAGCCGACGCCATAACGTTCCGCCCCCTGCTGCCAGGCGGCGATAATGCCGGCATGCTGGCTCAGGCCCAGGTAATCATTGCTGGAGAAGTTGAGCCAGCGCTCCCCTTCGCGCTCCAGCCAGCGTCCGGCGCCGTGGCTTACCGGCAGGCGTTGGCGAAACGCATCCGTCTGCCGCCGCTCGTCCAGCGCCCGCTCGATTCGTTGCTGCCAGGTCATAGCGCCGCCGCGTTGTAATATTCCTCAGTGTCGGGGGTGAGTAAGGCCTGCTCCAGGCGCTGCTGCTGCTCATTATCGCCCTCCAGTACCGCCGTCTGCTGCGGGTTGATCCCCAGCTTGCGGAACAGCTGCAGGTCTTTGTCCTCTTCCGGGTTCGGCGTGGTGAGCAGCTTGCAGCCGTAGAAAATCGAGTTCGCCCCGGCCATAAAGCACATCGCCTGGGTCTGCTCGTTCATCTGTTCGCGGCCGGCGGAGAGACGCACGTAAGAGGTGGGCATCATGATGCGTGCGATGGCGATGGTGCGGATGAAATCGAAAGCGTCGACATCGTCGTTATCCGCCAGCGGCGTGCCTTTAACTTTCACCAGCATGTTGATCGGCACACTCTCCGGCGGCGTCGGCAGATTAGCCAGCTGCAGCAGCAGCCCGGCGCGATCTTTTACGGTCTCTCCCAGCCCGACGATGCCGCCGGAGCAGACTTTGATCCCGGCATCGCGCACTTTATCCAGCGTATCCAGACGCTCCTGATAGGTACGGGTGGTGATGATGTTGCCGTAAAATTCCGGCGAGGTGTCGAGGTTATGGTTGTAGTAATCAAGCCCCGCACCGGCCAGGCGCTGCGCCTGGCTGGCGGTCAGGGTACCGAGCGTCATACAGGACTCCAGACCCAGCGCCTTGACGCCTTTCACCATCTGCTCCAGATAGGGCATATCGCGGTCATTGGGGTTCTTCCACGCCGCGCCCATGCAGAAGCGAGTGGAGCCGGCGTTTTTCGCCTGACGCGCTGACTCCAGCACCTGCTCGACCTCCATCAGGCGCTCGGATTCAAGACCGGTTTTGTAGCGTGCGCTTTGCGGGCAATATTTACAGTCTTCCGGACAAGCGCCGGTTTTAATCGACAGCAACGTACTGACCTGCACCTGACGCGGGTCAAAATGCTGGCGGTGGATTTGCTGCGCTTCGAATAACAGATCGATGAGTGGTTTATTAAATAACTCAGTAACTTGCGACATTGTCCAGCGTGCACGGTGAGCCATTGGTCTCTCCAAAAGGTTTTGTTAATTTACGGTTCGGTTTATACTCGTAAACCTAAATGTTTTCAAAATGGTTTACAAGTCGCTTATGACACTGGACGATCTCGCCTTCGATCGGCGCCACATCTGGCACCCCTACACCTCTATGACTTCCCCCCTGCCGGTCTACCCGGTGGTTTCCGCCCACGGGTGCGAGCTGTCCCTCGCCGGCGGTGAACAACTGGTTGACGGCATGTCCTCCTGGTGGGCGGCGATCCACGGCTACAATCACCCGCGCCTCAATGCGGCGATGAAAGCGCAGATCGATCAGATGTCGCACGTGATGTTTGGCGGGATCACCCATCCGTCGGCGGTGGCGCTGTGCCGCCAACTGGTGGCGATGACCCCGGAATCGCTGGAGTGCGTTTTCCTCGCCGATTCCGGTTCGGTGGCGGTAGAGGTGGCGATGAAAATGGCGCTGCAGTACTGGCAGGCCAAAGGCCAGCCGCGTCGTCGTTTCCTGACCTTCCGCAACGGCTATCATGGCGACACGTTCGGCGCGATGTCGGTCTGCGATCCGCAGAATTCAATGCACAGCCTGTGGCAGGGCTACCTGCCGGATAACCTGTTTGCTCCCGCGCCGCAAAGCCGCTTCGACGGCGAGTGGGATGAGCTGGATATGGTGCCGTTTGCCCGCCTGATGGCCGCGCATCGCCACGACATCGCCGCGGTGATCCTCGAACCGATCGTCCAGGGCGCCGGCGGAATGCGGATGTACCATCCGGAGTGGCTGAGGCGGGTGCGTAAAATGTGCGACCGGGAAGGGATTTTGCTGATCGCCGATGAGATTGCTACCGGCTTTGGCCGCACCGGCAAACTGTTCGCCTGCGAACACGCTGGTATCGCCGCCGATATTCTGTGTCTGGGTAAAGCGCTGACCGGCGGCACCATGACTCTTTCCGCCGCACTGACCACCCGCGAGATCGCGGAAACCATCAGCAATGGCGAAGCCGGCTGCTTTATGCACGGCCCCACCTTTATGGGCAATCCGCTGGCCTGCGCGGTGGCAAGCGAAAGCCTGCGCCTGCTGGAGAGCGGCGAGTGGCAACAGCAGGTGGCGGCGATTGAAGCCCAACTACAGGCCGAGCTGGCTTCGGCGCGGGGATCTGCGCTGGTCGCCGATGTGCGCGTGCTGGGCGCGATTGGCGTGGTTGAAACCCGGCGTCCGGTAAATATGGCCGCCCTGCAGCGCTTTTTCGTCGAACAAGGGGTGTGGATCCGCCCGTTTGGCCGTCTGATTTATCTGATGCCCCCGTACATCATCACGCCCAAACAGCTGACCCGCCTGACCCGTGCGGTCAACCTGGCCGTGCAGGACGAAACATTTTTTAGCGAATAAACAGCGGATTTGCGCCGCCGGGAAGGCTACACTTCTTTGTTAATCTGCACATTATCAATGAGGATGAAGCATGAAATTGATCAGTCACGATCTCCAGGACGGCGGCAAGCTGCCTAATCGTCACGTCTTCAACGGCATGGGCTATGATGGCGACAATATTTCGCCGCACCTGATGTGGGATGATGTGCCCGCGGGCACCAAAAGCTTTGTCGTCACCTGCTACGACCCGGATGCACCGACCGGCTCCGGCTGGTGGCACTGGGTGGTAGTCAACCTGCCTGCCGATACTCGGGTGCTACCGCAGGGTGCCGGCTCCGGTCAGGCGGAGCTACCGGAAGAGGCCGTTCAGACCCGCACCGATTTTGGTAAGGCAGGCTACGGCGGCGCGGCACCGCCGAAGGGCGAAACCCACCGCTACATTTTTACCGTCCACGCCCTGGATATCGATAAGATTGATGTCGATGCCGAGGCCAGCGGCGCGATGGTCGGCTTTAACGTCCATTTCCATTCCCTCGCCAGCGCTTCCATCACCGCCCTGTTCAGTTAATTATCCCCCCGGATAGCGGCTTGCGCCTTATCCGGGCAACCCACGGTGCCGGTATATTGTCGGGTGGCGCTACGCTTACCCGACCTACGGTCCGTGCGGCCTGCCTTTAATTTATTCACCATGCTTGCTGAAACTGCCGATGCTGGCGGCCTCAACATCGCTGAGACGTTCCCGGAAGGCAGGGGCAGCCCGCATGGATGCGGGCTGAGGGCCGTGTTTTGCACGGACGCTGCCTCGGCCCGACCCGAAGCCTGCAGGGATAAGTCGAAGGCACCACGAAGTGGCGATTTTG
>OBAS01000095.1_pt1 | contig 114105 bp, 120 predicted proteins | sample 1517591 | NCBI WGS metagenome assembly OBAS01 (sample SAMN04571700, study PRJEB22368) | human gut metagenome | biome: human gut; material: stool | host: Homo sapiens | place: Luxembourg | collected 2012-10-05
TTATTGAAACTTAAAATAATTTCTATTATATTGAACGACTTGGATATTTAATTTCTCTCAGCCTCAATATGATATGTAATCCAAGTTCTCTTTTTTTCCTATGTTCAAATGACTAAGCACTATTTATACTTACTATTTGCATTTGGCAAATTAAGATATGTATCCATACTTTTCGTCCAAAGCAACGATAAGTCAAACCTTCCCAATTTGTTTAAATCTTCTATGCTTTTTTTGAACATTGCGATAAAATCTCTTCTGTCGTTAAGTCCCATATTACCAGCTTCAAGCGGCAGAGACGTGAAACCTCCCTGCTTTTCCACTTTGTAATGTGCCTCCAATGCACGCATTTCGACTACTGTAGCATTTGATGGATTAACATCATTGATATAAATTCTTTGCTCAAACTCTTTCCCGTTTTCATCCACACCTTTCGCTAACACCACAGGATTTTCATCCGTCGAATCATCCGCATATTTAAGACAATAAGAAAGACCTGTACCATTACCTCCTGTCCACAACATATTATCTGTTGTAAATATCTGATATACCTTCGGTGTTTCTGCCGTATAAAATGTCTTTTCCCCAGATGCAGGAGTTTTCATTTGATTACCTTTTTGTTGACCGTACAATGAAGATACGGTATTCAGACCAGAACCAATGTGCATACTTCTATTCCTCCAATCAGTTTATCTGAATTGTAAATGTACTGCTTGTATTCCACCATCGTCATATCTTTAGCAGACACAGAACCTATTTTTGAATTGCCCACTATACTTCCACTAGCTTCGCTCTTTTCTCTTACACTATCCGCAAACCTTGTATCTTCCTTCTCCTGATCTTTAGCCGCATTTTTCTGTTGGTACTGATTGTAAGCCCGTGTCATATAGTTCACATTAATTGTATTACTCATAGTAACCTCCTTTGCTTCCTTTATCGGATAAAATAACCTGTTCTCCTAGTCCCATATCATCAAACGACCATATTACGCACACAAAGACCATATTTTCACAAGATGGCCACTGCCTTAGTAGAAGCTCTGTATCTCAAACTCTTTGAAATACAATGCTTCCCTGCATTTTCTATATCGTCATATTGATATTATTGCTTTACTATCCAGCACCTCTTTGGAGTGACTGTCTCTATCAAAAAAGAAGCCAGCAGTTTATTTACTCACTACTGACTTCCTATACTACTCATTTTTTTTATTTACTTCGCTGCGTCTCAGACAAGTTTTCATTTTAAACATAACCTCTGTTTTCCCGCCAGCCTTTTACATACCACCTAATTCCAACATATACCAGTTGCACGAATAATAAGAGAAATAGCATATTGATCGGCAAGACTGTCTTTATCCAAACTCCAAAGTAGATTGCTATTTCCATGCTTATAAGTGTTGCCAGTATGGTAATCATATCCCAACAGCACTTCTTATATAACCCTGAAATGTTCTGTATGAAAGTTACGATTGGCAGGCAATGACTAAATAAAACTTTCCCTTATTTCCCTTACGATTATCTCATAAGGGTAAAAATAAGGGAAAATACATATCATTTCACTAATGAATTGGCTGAAAAGCCTGTAAAATAGGGAAAGTTAGAAAGATATTTCGGCAAACTGGAAGTTGTTTGTACAATGTTCAAGATATAACTGTTATTATGTCTTGATTAGAGTACAAACTCATATAAGAGGAACTCCCTCGGTACTCCAATATCAACATATGTGATTTCAACTTTATCCACATACTTAAATCCAAACGACATATACATTTTCTGTGGAATATCATTTCCCTCTATGCAATCAAGACGAATTGATTTAAGGTTTCTTTCCCTTGCTGTGTCTATTGCGTGTTGAACTAACTGCTTCGAGTATCCACGACCTCCATATTCCGGAAGGACACGCAAGGCATGAAGAACTACTGTCTCGTTATCATTTGCATCAATAAGCCATTTAACTGCGTGATACGCCTCATCACGATCATGATTCATAATATACGCCGCAACAATTCGACCATCTTCAATACCGATAAACTGATTTCTCTCTTTGATTGCATCTTTGATCATTTCATCTGAAGGGAAACCACCTTTATCTCCCTCCGGCAGAAAATCTTTTCCGCTCAAAACTTTACACATACCGTCATAAAACTGTCGCAATTCTATAAAATTTTTCTCTTCTGCATATCTGATAATCATAGAAATCTATCCCTCCAGGAAGTTTGGTAATTTTTACAGACAGAGTACTCTTGCAATCTGTCTATTTTTCTCATTTAATATTCATGTATAATATATGTATCTCCTTTTTCATGCAACTCCATATACGTTTTAGGTGATTTACTACCATAATTACTCTATCATTAATTGATTTCATTGTCTATATACAGACAACTAACATGCACAAAAACGGTACCAAGATGCATAATTATGAAAACTGCTTATCAAATTCTTCTGCGTCCTGCTCATCCACAAGATAGCCTTCCGGTGTTGCATACTCTCCAGTAATCTCATCAAGATAACCAAGCATGCAACTAATAATCCCTGATATCCATAGCGCAGGATGTATTTTTCGAGTCTTTCGTGTAATAATAGAAATCACGATACCAATAAACGAGCATAATGGTCCCCAAAATATGACATCAATATAGGTATACGGTGCATGATTTGCGCTGTAAAAGTAAAGCACAAATGAAAATAATGAGAGTATACCAAACACAAGTACTGCTGCTTTCATGATGGTGTCTTTTCTTGAAGTCCCTTTTGTTCATCTTCTTCCCACTTCAAGATCAATGTTGTCCACCCCATCTGACATACTCACATGTTATACCACAAGCAAAACTTTTATCTCAATAATGAAATCATTCCCCTGTATTCTTGCACTTATATCTCCATTCATACGCTCCACAAGCTCTTTTGCAATAGATAAACCCAGTCCGGTTGAGGCTCTGCCTCTTGCCACATCTGCTTTATAAAAACGCTCGAACACATGGCTTAAGTCAATATTTTCAGGATGTTCCGTATAATTACTAATTTTAAGCACGGCGTGATTGTCCTCACGGGTAAGCTTGATACTTATATTCTTTTCCCCATGATCAAGACCATTTTTTATGACATTCTGTATAACTCTCCTTAAGCCCTGCTTATTACCTGATATATACAGCATTTCCTCAGTAATACTAATATCCGGGCAGATGCCCTGCTTCTTCCATTCATCATAATAAGAAAATACAGCTTCTTTTAATATTCTGTTCATACAACAATCCGTAAGCTCCAGCTTATATGAATCATTTTTCAGCTTAGTGAATGTAAAAAGCTCCTCCAGCATTTCATTAAGGCTGTTAAGCCTTTCTCTGATTATATCAAGATATCTCCTCTGGTCATCTATATTGTCACATTCCTCTATAAGCTGGAAATACCCATCCAGTGATGTAAGCGGTGTCCTTATATCGTGTGAAAGATTAGTATATGTATCTGCAATCAGCTCTTCTTTTTTTCTGTACTCATTTCTTTCTTTTTTACGCAGGTCAAGAAGCTCATTCAATTTATCTGAAAGCTCACCTATTCCCCCCATATCTATTTCACGTTGAATCAGCTTGTTACTGTCGTGTTCTATAAGAAACGACAACTGGCGGCAGATGTCCTTAATCTGCCGCTGGTATTTCCACATAATAAATGCCTGTATAATAATTATTACTGCTAATATTCCAATAATAATCCTCATTCTCTAAATATCCCTTTTCTGAAAAATATAACTGCTTAATGACAGCATTATTATAATAAATACAGCTGCCACACACATTGAACTAACAACATCCTCCCTGCCTGCATTCATAGGAAGCATTGCCATCCTTCCAGTTACTGTATACTTATAGATGCTGAAGTTATGAAATCCCCTTCTGTTAACTACATAATCTATAAAGGCATACACAATACTCATTATATTCATAGTAAGACATACCGACAAGGTCATGCTTATGACATTATTCTTAATTATAACTGCTATTGCCATACATATTAACACAAATGCATAATGAAGCGTAAGTTCCGTTAAGAAATAAGGTATAATCTCCTTCCAGTTACCCCACACCACACATTTAAACGCAAGCATATTCGCTGCTGCCTGGAATATAAATATCCCTGCAAAGGTAATTGCTGTAAATAAGGCAAGAGCAACTGCCCTTGAAACAATAAGCATACCCCTTTGTGACACCTGTCCACCAATATTCTTAATATAACCGCTCTTAATATCTGCTGTTGCAAACATAACCGCAAATATTACAAGAAAAAGTGCATAAAACTTTCCCTGTGCATTAGAAAAGAAAACATCCATTACCGTAACCTTCTTCCCTGGCTCCGTAGGTAATTCCACACTCATACCAATATTGACATTATCTGTATTCTGCTGCGAAAGCTGTTCCTTGTTGCTGTCATCTGCCTGTTGTTGCTCCCATTCCTTATTAACTGCATCATAATCTATTTTTGAAAGAAATGAGGTAAGCAGTGCTGATGCCAGCAATATAATCCATATTACATACATACTCTTTGTACGAAACATTCTGTATACATCCATCTTTATCATATTAAGCACGATTGTCACCCCCTGTAAGCCTTAAGAAATAATTCTCAAGTTCTTCACTTGTAATAGATATTCCTTTAACTGGAATTCCCGCCTTTGCAAGCTCCATGTTCAGCCTGGCACTTTCTCCCAGTCTTTCAAATATATGAATATGTTCTTTATCTATAACCTGATAGCTGCTAAAGCCCATATCATCAAGCACAGCAATAGCCTGCTTAGGATTATCAAGTGTAAGCTCTATGCGCTCACTGCATTTTTTCATAAGCTCTTCTCTTGTAAGCTCCTGCACAAGGCATCCATTATGAATAATGCCATAATCTGTAGCAAGCTTTGATAATTCCTCCAGAATATGACTTGAAATACATATTGTCATGCCACGCTCCTTTGCAAGCTTCTGGATAGTTTCACGCACCTCCACTATTCCCTGTGGATCAAGTCCGTTAATCGGCTCATCAAGAATAAGCAGGTCAGGCTCGCCTACAAGTGCAAGAGCAATCCCTAAGCGCTGCTTCATTCCAAGCGAATAATGCTTTGTTTTCTTTTCTCCAACAGTATCAAGGCCCACTGTTTTTAACAGCTCTTCTATATATCCTTTTTTCTTAATCCCCGTAAGCTTACATTTAATGTTCAGATTGTCGTATGCCGACATATTGCCATAAAGTCCGGGAGCTTCTATAAGACACCCTACTCTTGAACGTACCTTTTGTAAGTCCTTTCCCTTATACCCAAACATTTCTATTTCGCCATAAGACGGTGTTGACAGTCCGCTAATCATCTTAAGACAGGTCGTTTTACCGGCTCCGTTTCTTCCAATAAAGCCATATATCGCACCCTTTTTAATGTGCATATTTACATCATCAACCGCCCTGTGTCTACCATACTGCTTAGTCAGATTTCTTGTCTGCAATAATAATTCACTCAAAGCTTTTTCCTCCTTTTCTTAACTGCTCTTATCATAAAAAATAAATCCTAATCAATCGCAAATAAATAGTAAAAAAAGAGTAAATTATTCATGCAGGCGATATCCAATCCCCCATATTGTTTCTATATATTCATCAGGTGTAACGGTTTTTATTTTCTTCCTGATATTGCTTATATGCACATCCAAGGTCTTTGTTTCACCCATATATGGCTCATCCCACGCATATTCAAATATATCCTCCTTGCTAAACACCTGCTTCGGGTTTTTAAGCAGCAATTCCAGTATTGCAAATTCCTGTTTTGTAATCTTAGGAAGCACCCTGCCACCGATACTTACCTCAAAGGTAGAGCGTGTGAGCACCATATCCCTGAACTCAAGCCTTCCGCTGCCTTGTCCTTCCTGTATACCAGCCTTTGTTATCACTTCCGTTTCTGTTTCTGCCTCTGCTTCACTTTGTGTTTCTGCCTCTATATGACGAAGCTGCACCTGAATACGTGCCAATACCTCTCTAATCTCAAAGGGCTTTGTTATATAATCATCTGCTCCGTCTGTCAGCACTCCGATTTTATCATCTATACTATCCTTTGCCGTCAGCACAATCACCGGAAGCCTTCCCTGTTTTCTTATCTCTTTTAAAACCTCTTCACCACTTGCACCAGGCAGCATTAAGTCAAGCAGTACAAGCGTATAAGCCTTTTCTTTTATATCCAGAAGCAGCTTTGCCTCTGTTCCTGAAAATGCCTGTTCGCATGTATAACCTGCCTTCCTAAGTACCTCACAAAGAAGGTTATTAATATTTATATCATCCTCTACAATTAGTATATTAGGCATAATTTTTACTCCTGTCCGATATTGTTTTATCACTGATTCCCTGTTTAATCTATATCATAATACTAACATAAATCATATTGTTTCATAGTTTCTACATTTCGATATTCATGCTTCTCATAATATCCTATCAGCTTACCTTCATCTCTGAGTGCTACCATGTAAACATCTTTATTCTGTTTCGCATTTATTTTTCACATTATAACATCTATCAAATTGATCCGCACTAAAAAAGGACGCAGAATCTCTCCCACGTCCCCAAGACTATCTGGCTTTATCTCCTCTCACCTTCGATACTTCCTTATGTGCCGCTTCCTGCTTCCACTCACTCAGCTTCTGCCATCTCCGGCTCTGTCTGTCTCTGCTCCTTCTCCATATACTTTTCCTTATCAAGCTGCACATTAATAGCCAGATTATCCAGTTTATCAATCGAAGCATCCAAATGAAGCTCCATTGATACTCCACGCTTAAGGTGCACGCTCTTTCTCTCCATATATATGCCACATTTACTCTGCTACTACAAATGTGATAGTTATTAGACTTTGTTGTATTTTGCCAACTTATCTCTCGCAACCTAGCCTTATATGTGATTTCTGTCCTTCTGACCAGAGATTTGCTTACAGCTTCCTTCAGATTCCACCTCACAATGGACACCCTTGCTGTTCAGCTATGCATTTCCCACTAATAAAGTATGGATTATACATCTAAAACTCGCTCTTTACAATCACTTGTAAAGGATATGAATAAGGGGACAATTAATCTTTCTCATAAATTACAGCGACCAGAGGGACAATGGAATCGTAAGCAAAAATCAGATTTGATTGATTCACTACTTCGCCATTATCCAATTAATCCAACATATGCAATTGTAGAAGAAGACGGCACTCTATCGGTTATTGACGGTGTTCAGCGTTTATCTACTATAAGAGATTATATTGAGAATATATTTGCTTTATCAAAGGATATAAATGGTATTATTATTAACGGTGAAGAAAAGAATGACGATACTCCCTATGATATTTATTATTGCAATCTTTACAGAAACTTCTTATATACCCATTATTAATTCCAAATTTATCTAATGGAAGTTCTCTCCCACATCCCTTATTCTTCGGCTCCGACTGATGAATGGTACTCTTGCGATAGGACTTCTTTTTATCATCAGATACCTTTGCACCGATAGTCTTAGGACCTCTCTCTACTGTATAGATGTTGCTGCCTTTAATCTTGGCTCCCTTTGGTTCGTGGGCATGAATCTTGGCTTTCTCCTTGGTGTGAATGACCATCGGTTTGTCATCAACCTTTCTAATTTTCAATTTTCTCACCTCCTACTTTGAAAAATAAAATAAGCCGCTAGGGAGCAAAAATTACTCCTTAACGGCTATGTAAAATCATTCAATATTCAATTATTAAAAGCAACATGAAACTGAAAGTTGTCGTCTCGCTTGCAAAGATAAAATTTCAATTTTCAGTGCCTACACTAAATCTTTTAGTTCTTTCGCAATTGTTCTATAAATAGCTTTCACATCAATTTTCAACTCCGTGCTAGTGCTATATTCTTTTCTCTTCATTGAAGCAAATGGTTCATCAACATCCTGTGGCATATAAGATTTAATTGCTGTAATTTGCACGTTATCATCATCAATGGAATCAATTTCCTTTTTATACCAATAATATTCATGCCATGGATGATCTGCATCTAATTCACTTTTAAATCCTAGATTTAGCAGATTACTATCTTCTTTTTCGTCCCCGGTAATAAAAACGGAAAAAGTGCCCTCCGATTGTTTTCTAATTTCGCATCTATACCCACAATACTTTTCCATTACAAATACATAATAAACGTCTTCTATTTCTTCAGGCATAACTTTCTTATAATACAAATCATCATTCAAATCGTAATTCATATTTTTTATTATAGGTATCTCATGCTTAAATTCTCTCCCAATAGTAAACCCTTCTTCGAGAAAGGCCGAGCATATTATCAGATACCCTTTTTCCCTATGATAACCGACATACTGATATTGTTTACCCTCAAACTTTACTACATATCGTCCATTTCCAAGCATATTCTCAGAAAGTTCCATTTTGCGTCGTTCCTTATATTTCACTAGCAACAATCTGTTTCCTACATTCATATTAATCACCAAACCTTTGACTCGAGAAATAGGAATTTTTATCATCCCTACAAACTGAAAGTTTCATTTATTTATACTTACTGATTTAATAGTATAAATCTCAATTAAAATAATCTGTATTATATACCTCTAATAAATTTTCAACGGCAGTAACTCCGTTCGGAATTTCCCTTTTACTGCGATTTATCCATATTGCATTTATTCCAACTGCCGAAGCTCCTTTAATATCACTACTCAACGAATCACCAATATGTACCACTTGTTCAGCAGACAAGCCTGTACTATTTAGTGCAAACTGAAAAAGTTCTTTTCTTGGTTTGTATGATTTAGCATCTTCACTTGTAAATATTCCATTAGGCTTTAATCCATGATATTCTATCGCTTTTAAAACATCATCTCTATCTATGTTAGATACAACATAAATTGGTACTGGACACATTTCAAAAAACTGTTTGGATTCCTCAAAAATAGGTGGCTTTATCCAATGTGCAAACATCAAATCACTTAATTCTTTTGCATTAGCCGTTGAATTGAAATACTCTATTGTTTTCTTCAATGACTCATATTCTAATTTTCGCTGTGTTTCAAAACTATCCTCATAGGCTGAATTAAATGCTTTTTGAAATTCATTCCACCAGTATGTACCTATCTCTGATTTATCAGTCACTTTCCCTGTACTATATATTTCTTGTGATACCTGTTTAATTACTTCTCCATCCTCATGTACAACAGTACCATAAAAATCTATAAACACCGCTTTTATCATTTAAATACCTCTGACTCTTCACCAACTTCAAATTTTCTTTTCCCTAATAATTACAAATATTCCTTGGAAATTGCTTCCACACCATACATTTCCATAAATGCATCCAGGTCCGCTGCATCCCCAATCAACATATTCTCGTCAAAGTGTACGATATGCATATCTTAAAATCCAGCCACATGTTCTCCGGTACAAATGATACATTTTAGAACTGCTTCCTTATTTATTTTTCATATCGAATCTTATATGCTTTTTTCTTTAAAATAGGGAATATCTAATTTATTATCATCAAGGTCGGACATTCATCCGACCTCTTGATTATACTATAGATTCTATAAAAATTCATCTGTTATCACTGCAGCATTGCTTCTTTTTTCTTCTGTTCCGCAATCTTCTCATGAATGTTGGTATTATACAGCCTGTACAAATCTGTATCCTTACTAATCTGATTATCAAACGGAATCACCACCGAGCCACACTTGATAAGTCCCATTCCCGATGCGGTATTGGTTACAAATCTAAGCTGTGCCTCTGATACTCCGATAACCTCTGCCATCTTGGAACTGTCTGTATTCGCCTGCTTTAAAAGTGCCACAAACTCTGAGTTTGCAAGCATTGTGGTTCTTATATGTAAGAAGTACCTATGAATTAGAACTCTTATCTTAATATATATCTGTGAAATATATACAAAGATGTATGTATGCGTGATTCCTATGAATCCCCATTACGCCCGCATACTCGGAACTACCATCTAGTCGCATATGCGTTCACGATACACTAATTATTAATCAGCATAATCTCCTCTTTTGCCTTCTGAGGATAAGGACTTTGACACCCTTTGTGGTTTATTATCCATCCGCCATATATCTTTCCCTGCTCGCTATGCACCTTCATCTCTCGATCCATCAATTCTCATCACGTAAGCTATGACTGATATTTGTCAGGAACTACACCGGATTTTTACCAGAAGAAATTACTTTCTTTTACAGTAGTTGAATATTCAGTAGTATGCGATATTCTTACGAACATCGTAAACATATCTTAATACACTAGATACATATTGTCGGTAACATCATATGCACTAAATTAATAAATTTAGTAACCTATTATGATTATTATGCATGCATATAAGTTCTCTTTTGTGAACTTGTATTTTAATTATAACTTCTGAAAAATTATCGTCAAGAAAAAGTTCCTTTTTGTGTTCTTTTTGTGCTATCATATAATATGTATTTAATGTTTTTATTTGTGGAGGTTATTCAATGGAAGATATAGAAAGATCAAATCTAGCTAGAACAATAAAAAAATATAGAAAAGATCGAAAACTTACTATGGAGCAATTAAGTGAAAAAAGTGGAATAAATTTATCAACATTAAAGAAATATGAAACTGATAATAGAAATCCTAAACTAGAACAACTCTCTAAAATTGCAGAAGCGTTAGATGTAAGTGTATTTGAATTTTTAGACATAGAGGTAAAATCTGTAAACGATATTATATCTCTTGTTAATAAAATGAATATTGCTACTGATATTGATTGGGATATTGATAATGATAAAGTATGTATTTCTTTTAAGAATAAAGAAATCAATAATTGTTTAAAAGAATACGCTGTAGATTACAAAAAAGACAATATATTAATTGAAAAAACAGAAACTAATTATGAATCTACACTTACAAGACTTATGCTTATAAATGACAAGCTCAGATAAAAATAAATCATTGCAACAGTGACCAAATTCTCGTGCAAGCGCGGATATTAACTCGTGATCACATAAATACAAAAATAAAATCCTGGTTTCACTTCGTATAACTTGCCATCAACCTTAAGACTAACCTCACATAACGCTATGCATCCACGCTTAATACGTATGCCTTTTCTCCTTTCAGCTGCCTGGACTGCCATATTTCCACCATACTTTCCATCACCAGCAACCGGCTTGTTTAATATAATCTTATCTTTATCTCGTATACTATATCCATCTTAACTAATAATTCCAATACTCTTAATCCACTTTGTAAAAAGTACTTTCCACTCACCAGTCTGTGCAAAATCATCACCACAGCCATAACCATGGCCACCTGTTCTGAATATATGAAGTTCAGCACTTACCCCGGCTTTTCTTGCTGCCATATAAAAGCCCACACTGTTCTCAGACAATGTTGTTCTGTCATCATCCGTTTCACATATAAATACTGGCGGCATATCCGGTCTTACAAGCTTATCCGGATTATACTTATGCAGTATCTTTGCCTTACTGTCACTGATTCTCTCAAGCACCTGTTCCTCAGACATATATCTTTTGCCTGCTTCAATACAATCGTCAATACTTATAACCGGATATGAACAAACAGCAAAATCTGGTCTTGCTGATAGTTTATCATATTCATCCTTATACTTATAATCCGCATACACATCACTTTCATACGCTGTTGATAATAACGCTGCCATAAAGCCTCCTGCTGAAAAGCCCATGACGCCTATCTTAGCTTCATCTATACCGAATTCCTGCGCCCTTCCTCTTATAACTCTCATTGCGCGCATAGCATCTATAAGTGGGACATCCTCTGCATTATCATGTTCATCTGATGGAAGTCTGCATTCAAGAACAAATGCAGCTATTCCCATACTATTAAGCCACTTTGCAACATCTTCACCTTCAAAGTTGTATACAAGGCGTCTGAACGCACCTCCTGGAATAATCAATACTGCCGGAATCCTTTGTCTGTCTGTACTGTTACCAATACCATCAGGTATATAAGGAACAATATCCGGATCTGTAATGTTCTGCACTATATGCTTTACTCTTCCATCAGGCATATCTTCAGTGTAATATTTTCTTGTAAGCTTAAAGTTCTGCGAACCCGGAGCCCCATGCTCAAACAGCCTTATCTTGTTTACTGGTGTCTTAAACACCTCATTCTGCGTATCTGTCATATCTACTCATCCCTGCTCTCAAGAAACAAAAGCTTATTAGCCTGTATGCTCAGCTCATCATAATGCATAAGCATATCACTCTCATCATATTCTTCTGAAATCACTTTATAGCCTTCAAACCTTATAAGATTCTTGAAATATTCTTCCACATCTGCTGTCTGCTTAACAACAACCTCACTGAATGCCACTCCCTCTTCTGACTCCTGAAAATCTGGTCTGTAAAGAAGCTCACCGGTAATTATATTTTCTTTATCGGCTACAAATACAGCTTTGGCATAATATTTGTTACTGTCCGTTGTCGCAAGACGTATTCTTCTTGGTGGTGCCATCGTCTTATCATTCATGGCATTCGCTTTCCTGACTTCTTCTGAATCAAAATATTCCTTTTCAATTATCATATTTAACCTTCTTTCTGTCATATAAATCACTCATAGTTTTACAATATCCAAAACAGGACGATATATTTAAGGTTCTTATGGATATATGTTCTAAACAGGCTTTTGTATCAGGGGAAACTATTTTTCCATTTTTTAGCCCCTAAAAATGGAATTTATTTTTTCACTTTCTTTTCCCCAGTTTTGCATTAAATAAATTCATTTTCTTCTTTTCACCTTGCTTCTTTTTGAAAAAATTATATTTCCTTTTTTATGAAGAATTTCGGAAAATTAGATTTGCGTGATACAAAGAAGTAATTATCTACCACTATGCTAACTCACATAGTGCTAAACGTCAATTATTTCTTACCATTATATTTCATCTGGTCTGACTTCTGTTGAATTAACTTCACACACCATCTGCATCATATAATTTTTATTCATATCACCATTATCAGGAACTAATATAAGTTCGTGTATGCTGCTTGGTAAAACATATAGCCCTTTACAATTATTAAAGCCAGCTAATTATGAGATATCAAAAACAAGGAAATACAAGCATGATATTGGAAAGATAGAAAACATGGAATACGATAAAATATCCGATTTTTATACATGTAAGAATAACTGGAAACTTACAGTATCACATATAAGACACAATAAAACTAAAACAGGACATGCAGTTCAGAAGATACCTAAGCAAAGGGATTGCGAATGTACTCGCTTAAAGTACTCTTTTAGCAATTGCAAGAAACATAAATAAACTTCATAATAAGATTCAGAACGGGAAGACAGGAACACATTTATTTCCTTTAAAAAGTGCCTGAATTTAGAAATATCAAAATAAAAATTTTAAAAACCTATATAGGTTTATTAAAGTACGCCAATTTTTGGAACATCCCATTCATTTTAATAAATAGTAACTTATCACCAGTAAACAAGCAACTTAAAGCCACTTTTATCTGGTTCAGTTTTTAAGCAGTTTGGTTCAGTTTTGGTTCAGATAAAAAACCAAACTGTACTAGTTTACACCAATTTACATTAAGTATTAGTATATACATTTTTTGCCAAACCGCTTAAATACTGCATTCTAATTTCAAGCAATTATACTATTCGTATGATTACATTCTGTCGTGGAATGTTCTAGTAATAACTGTTGCAAGTGGTAATAATCTGCTCTTTAATATGCTGATAGCATCTTCACTTATAAGTCTTGCACCACTTGTCGCCACCATAACTGGATCAACAACTATATTTCCTGCTTTATACTCTGTAAGCTTATCTGCTATTACCTGAATCAGTTCACCTGAAGCTATCATTCCTGTCTTGACAGCATCCGGATATATATCTGTAAATATACCATCCAGCTGCTCTGCTAAAAACTTAGGAGATACCTCCATTATATCTGTTACACCAGTAGTGTTCTGTGCAGTCAGGGCTGTGATTGCACTCATCGCATATACACGATTAGCTGTCATTGTCTTTATATCTGCCTGTATTCCGGCACCTTTTTAGTCTTTATATAATCTATGAGCCCCGCCTGTTCAAGCTTTTTCCTTAATCTTGTAACATTAACAGTCAGCGTGTTATCATCAGCTATTTTAACATCATATCCCCACTTTAATAACTGTTCACATACATTATCAGCTATAATCCTGTCATCCTCAACTATTAATATTTAATACATAGACTCACCCTGCTTCAATGTGCTTCATTATTGTATTATTATTTACAAGCTATTACGTTAAGTATATATTCATACATTCTCTTAGTTGAAGATATGCTTAAGTGTTCCTCAGTTGTATGAATATCAAAAATATCAGGTCCCATTGATATGCAGTCAAGTCCTTCTATTTTGCCTGCAAGTATACCACATTCAACACCTGCATGAATAGCCTCGATAGTTGGCTTTTTACCATACATCTGTTCAAATATCCTTACCATGTCATCACGCAGCTTAGAATCCTTCTTATATTCCCATGCTGGATATTCACCTGTAAATTCAGCATTTGCCCTGAATGCTTCACTAATGAATTTGATCTGGCTCTTAAGATTCTTTAAAGCAGCCCCTACAGAACTTCTAAGTGAGAATCTAAGACATATACCTGATTCATCTAGTGAAATCACACCAAGATTAAGCGAAGTTTCCACAAGATTATCTATATCCTGGCTCATTCTCATTATTCCGTTAGGTAATGCCTGTATAAGTGAAACTGCCCTTGTGCTATCTTCATATGTTACTGCCTCTGTGCTGCAACCCTCTGATATATCTACAACACACTTTAAGTTTGCATCAGATGTAGCAAACTCTTCTTTTATCTCTTTTGCTGCATTCTCAATAGCTGCTTTAACCTCTGCTGTCTTGTCTGCTGCTACAATAATCTCAGCCATACATTCTCTTGGAATAGCGTTATCCTTTCTTCCACCGTTAAACGCTGCAAGATATACATTATTGTCTGTGATAACATCCCTTAATATTCTTGACATAAGAACATTCGCATTACCTCTGCCTTTATCTATTTCAACACCTGAATGGCCTCCTGTCAGTCCTGATAAAGTAATACTAAGCTTTGTTCCAGTAACCTTATTTTTATCAAGCTTTAGTGTAACTCTGCTACTGCAACCACCTGCACAGCTTGCAAGCATGATTCCTTCTTCTTCACTATCCATATTAAGAAGCTTTTTGCCCTTTAACATAGATACATCTATGGAAGAAGCACCTTCCATGCCTACTTCCTCAGATACTGTACACACGAACTCAAGACGTGGATGTGCGATACTGTCGTCATCAAGTATTGCAAGTGCATAGGCAACAGCTATTCCATCATCACCACCAAGCGTTGTTCCCTTAGCAGATATGAAATCACCATTTACCTCAAGATCCAGTCCATCCTCATCCATATTCTTATCACAATCAGGTGTCTTCTCGCATACCATATCCATATGTCCCTGAAGTATTATAGGTGCTGCATCCTCATAACCCTTTGAGGCTTCCTTTATTATGATTACATTGTTAAGTGAATCCTGATAATATTCAAGCTTTCTTTCCTTAGCGAAATCAACAAGATAATTGCTGATTTTTTCTTCCTTATATGATGGATGTGGGATATTACATATATCCTCAAAAAAAGAAAATACATTTTTAGGTTCTAATTCAGATAATACTCTCATAACACTGTCTCCTTTAAAATATTTATAATCTACAAATCTATTTTATTCATTTGTTTATCTGCTTATTTATCTTGTTCATATATACAATAAACTGATTCTTATGAAGCAGCTTTATAAAATAACACAATCTCTCATACAGCGGCTCCGCTTTATCTCCAAAATGCTCTTTCACAAGCTGTCCTATATCATAAATACTTCTTACACCATCTATGCTATGCCATACAAATGTACCGAAATCATCTAGTTCGATGTAACTATATCTGGGCTTTCGTGCAATAAGCTGCGCTATTCTGTTAAAAATCCCCTTATTGTGTACTTTGACTTCTACATGACCTTTTTTGTTTTCCCTGCATTCGAACAACGAATTATGCTTTGGAACATAGTCTAAGTAATTATCCTTCTGCTTAGCCATAAATCAAGCCTTCTCCTTTAATCCTAGAAAATAAAAATCTGCCGGCAAAATAACCGGCAGACTCATTGTAACATATTATTTATTATTTTGTCTTCTTTTCTTTTTTGTTAATAAATGCTACTAATGTTGCAACAAGACATGCAAAGAATACAAGTCCTCCAATATTACCAAGATTAATAATCTTTGATATATTAATAGCATCGCCAAGAGTATCTGCACCAATAGGAATAATAGCGAATACCGCTAAAAGGATACCAACCAGTCCTTCACCGGCAATAAGACCTGATGAATAAAGTATTCCCTGATTAACCTTAGCCTTACGCTCTTCTTCTGTAATACCTTTCTTCTTATCAAAGTAAAGTCTTACAAGTCCACCAACCATAATAGGTGTACTTAAATAGATTGGAAGATAAAGTCCTACTGCAAATGGAAGCACAGGTATCTGAAGAATCTCAACTACTATTGCAATTGCAACTCCTGCAAATACAAGTGACCATGGAAGGCTGTTACCCATAACACCTTCAACAACCATCTTCATAAGAGTTGCCTGTGGTGCTGGTAATTCTGTTGAACCATAGCCCCATGCTGCATTAAGTAAATAAAGTACTCCACCAACTGTAATAGCTGATACAGCTACACCAATAAGTTCACCAGCCTGCTGCTTGTAAGGTGTTGCACCTACTATATAACCTGTCTTTAAATCCTGTGATGTATCTCCTGCTATAGCAGCAATTATACATATTACAGAACCAATACTTATAGCCGCAACCATACCCTTCATTCCAACAGTACCTGTTGCCTTAAGAATCGCTGATGAAATAAGAAGTGTCGCAATAGCCATACCTGATACAGGGTTATTGGAACTACCTACTAATCCAACCATACGAGATGATACTGTTGCAAAAAAGAAACCAAATATGATAATGATAATTGCACTAAGAAGATTTACAGGAATAGCTGGGATTAACCACATAATAATAGCAAGTACTCCGATTCCTAATACAACAAACATCATAGGAATATCCTTAGTTAATCTTGATTCTACTCCATCTGCCTTCTTACCATATCCCTTAAGTGCCTGCTTAAATGTCCTTACAATAAGTGGTAATGACTTAATCAAGCTTATAATACCACCAGCTGCAACTGCACCGGCTCCAATATAACGTACATAATTAGACCATATCTGTGATGGATTCATCTGTGAAACTGGAATAAGTGCTGGTCCAATGATATTATCTCCACCGAATAATGCGATTAATGGCATAATCATAAACCATGCAACAGAACCACCTGCAAGAAGGTATGATGATACCTTAGGTCCACATATATAACCAACTCCTAAAAGTGCAGGTAATACATCTGCACCTACTGCTGAACCCTTATATGGTTTAATTGTAAAATCAACCTCACTTGGGAACACCTTAAGTCCATCTGCTATAAACTTATAAACAGCAGCAATACCAAGACCTGCAAATACTGTGCCAGCCTTAGCACCACCTTCTTCACCTGCAACTAATACCTCAGCACATGCCTGTCCTTCTGGATAAGGTAACACACCATGCTCCTGGACTATCAATGCACTACGAAGTGGAATCATGAATAATACTCCAAGGAAACCACCGATTAATGCAATAAGCGCTATCTCAACTAAAGAAGGCATAACTGTACCTTCCTCCTGCGCCCACATAAATAATGCTGGAAGTGTAAATATAGCACCTGCTGCAACCGATTCACCAGCAGAGCCAATAGTCTGGACCATGTTATTCTCTAATATGGAATCTCTTCTTAATATAAAGCGGATAATTCCCATTGAGATAACCGCTGCTGGTATGGATGCAGAAACTGTCATACCAACTCTAAGTCCTAAATATGCGTTAGCACCGCCAAATAATATAGCTAATAAAGCACCTATAATAACAGATGTAACTGTTAACTCAGGCATAACCTTATCAGCTGGAATATAAGGCTTGAACTCTTTCTTTTCGTTCATACTCTTTCTCTCTTTCTTAATATTCTTATGCAAAAAACGTACATAATATAATATTATTAAAAAAATATGAAAATGTCAAATATCTTTCAGATGTAAATTGTAAACCGTAAATAGTAAACATAGCTTTATTCCTATGCAATTCCTGCAATCAGAACTTTGCAAATATATTAGTACTATTCTTAAGATTCTGGGCAACACTCTTGTTTTCTATCATTTTATTGCTGATATTGACTATATCCTCAACAAGATCCTGTGTGCTTATTCTTCAAATTTCACATCCTGAAGATTATCTCTTTGAGCTGTAATTCCATCTGCACACCACTCATAGGTATTTGTAAATATCTCTGGTGTATGAACCGTTTCAAAAAGATAAGTTCCATCTGCATTTCCATAATTGCCAAGAACTTCAAGTAGTTTCTGAATTCCTGCTCCAATACTCTCTCTATTTTCGGCTTTGTCAATTTCTTTTAAAATCCGCAGAATATCTCCTTCTCCTGCAAGGATATTGTAGTTCTGCCTATTCAATATCCTCTTTCCATAAATAGATGTTCATATCAAGGCTCATCGCATATCCCCTGTCTGTGGAGAATTTTGTCGAATGAAAAGAATCATCCTTGTACATCTGCAAAAATTCTCTTGTGGTTTATTATCCATCCGCTATAGTAACTTACCTTGCCGCTAAGCACCTTCATCTCTCGATCCATCAATTCTCATCGCGAAGCACTGACTGATATCTGTCGGGTAATATACCGGATTTTTACCAGAAGAATAGAAGTCAAATCTATAAGTGACATAATTTCACTGGTAAATAAAATGAACAATGCTACTGAAATTGAATGGGATATAGATAATGAATCTCCTGATTCTGAAGCAACTTTAACCAGACTTATGCTTATTAACAACAGTCTAAAGTAATTACTAACTATTTATTTTCTATATAATTTCTTACAACAACATATATTTTAATTAAACTTGTCGCAAAATGTTAATTTGCATATATCATGTCTTCAAGCCAAATTTGATGTCGTGAAAATTTAACAACTAATAAAAAAAATAAAGTGCAGATTCAGTTAGAATCTGCACTCCTTTTTTATTCAGATTATAAATGGTGCTTTTTATATCTTATTATATCTTGTTATAACTTAATATCGACTTTTCCCAGTTTTCATGCATCTTTGCAGACATTATAGCTGGTCCAGTTTTTTTCTCGATTTGGTCCAGATTTGGTCCAGTTTATAAATGAAAATATACTATTTTATAGTAATTTACATTAAACTGATTTTTCTTCAAATCTCTCAAACCCGCATAAACACTGTATTATAAAATCTGAAAAAACTCAAAAACAGCAATTACATTCTATCATGGAATGTTCTGCTGATAACATCCATCTGCTGTTCCTTTGTAAGGTCGATGAACTTAACAGCATATCCAGATACACGAATTGTGAAGTTAGCGTACTCTGGCTTTTCTGGATGCTCCATAGCATCAAGAAGCTTATCCTTACCAAATACGTTAACGTTAAGGTGATGAGCACCCTGATCGAAGTATCCGTCCATTACGTTAACAAGGTTGTTAACTCTCTCTGAATCATCATGTCCAAGAGCATCTGGGTTCATTGTCTGTGTATTAGAGATACCATCAAGAGCCCACTCATATGGAAGCTTTGTAAGAGAGTTAAGTGAAGCAAGAAGTCCGTTCTGCTCTGCACCGTAGCTTGGGTTTGCACCTGGAGCAAGTGGTGTACCAGCCTTACGTCCATCTGGCATGTTACCTGTAAACTTACCATATACTACATTAGATGTAATTGTAAGGATAGATGTTGTTGGCTCAGAATTTCTGTAAGTATGTCTCTTCTTAATCTTGTCAAGGAATGACTTAAGAAGCCATACAGCGATATCATCAGCTCTGTCATCATCATTACCATACTTAGGGAAGTCTCCCTCTGTCTTAAATGCCATAGCGATACCTGTCTCAGGATCTCTCTCTGATACAGTAACCTTAGCATACTTAATAGCTGAAAGTGAATCTACTACATGTGAGAATCCTGCAATACCTGTTGCAAATGTTCTCTTAACATCTGTATCGATAAGAGCCATCTCAGCAGCTTCATAGTAGTACTTATCATGCATATAATGGATAAGGTTAAGTACATTAACATAAAGATCTGCTAACCAATCCATCATCTTATCAAACTTAGCAACAACTTCATCATATTCAAGAACATCTGAAGTAACTGGCTTATAAGCTGGTCCAACCTGAACCTTAGACTTCATATCTACACCACCATTGATAGCGTAAAGTAAGCACTTAGCAAGGTTAGCTCTAGCTCCGAAGAACTGCATTTCCTTACCTGTCTGTGTAGCAGATACACAACAGCAGATTGAATAATCATCTCCCCATGTTACCTTCATAACATCATCGTTCTCATACTGGATAGAAGATGTTGTAACTGAGATATGAGCAGCATACTTCTTGAAGTTCTCAGGAAGTCTTGATGAATATAATACTGTAAGGTTTGGTTCTGGTGAAGGTCCCATGTTCTCAAGAGTATGAAGGAATCTGTAATCGTTCTTAGTAACCATAGAACGTCCATCGATACCTGTACCACCAACCTCAAGAGTAGCCCATGTAGGATCTCCTGAGAATAATTCATTGTATGATGTAATTCTTGCAAACTTAACCATTCTGCACTTCATAACAAAATGATCGATAAGTTCCTGTGCCTCAGCCTCTGTAATCTTACCAGCTTCAAGATCCTTATTGATATAGATATCAAGGAATGTAGAAACACGACCTACTGACATAGCAGCACCGTTCTGTGTCTTGATAGCAGCAAGGTAACCAAAGTATAACCACTGAACAGCTTCCTTAGCTGTTGTAGCTGGCTCAGAAATATCATAGCCATATGCAGCAGCCATAGCCTTCATTCCCTTAAGAGCATTAATCTGATCTGTAAGCTCTTCTCTTAACTGGATAACATCGTTAGTCATAACTCCGCATCCACAGTTAGCCTTATCCTCTTCCTTGCACTTAATAAGATAATCAATACCATAAAGAGCAACTCTTCTGTAATCACCTACGATACGTCCACGACCATATGTGTCTGGAAGACCTGTGATGATATGAGATCTTCTTGCAGCTCTCATCTCTGGTGTATAAGCATCGAATACACCCTGGTTATGTGTCTTATGATATTCTGTGAAAACCTTGTGTAATTCAGGATCTGGTGTATAACCATAGTTCTCGCAAGATTCCTCAGCCATCTTAATACCACCATATGGCATAAATGCTCTCTTAAGTGGCTTATCTGTCTGAAGACCTACTACCTGCTCGAGATCCTTCATTGATTCATCTATATATCCTGGACCATAAGCTGTAAGACCTGTAACTACCTTAGTTTCCATGTCTAAAACTCCGCCCTTAGCTCTCTCTTCCTTCTGAAGTTCCTGTAATTTTCCCCAAAGCTTATTAGTTGCTTCTGTTGGACCTGCAAGGAAACTCTCATCTCCATCATAAGGTGTGTAATTGTTCTGAATGAAATCTCTTACATTGATTTCTTCTTTCCAAAGTCTTCCCTTGAATCCAGCCCACTGTGTCTTCTCAACCATTTGAATTGATCCTCCTTAAATATAATATATTTCAATGTACATTTTAAGAAAAATGTATTTCTTTTTGTACACTGTATACAATCTTAGTCAAAATAAAAATTGCCATGCATTATAGGATACTTATTGTTCCTATAAATATACATTGACAAATCCATAACAATTTGACCATGATTACTCTAACATGCTTCTGATAATAAATCAATAGGTTTAACAAGAGTATTTAATTTTGTACAATTTAAGGGGAATATCGTGAAATATTCCCCCTTTATAAATGCAGTATTCATCAGTACTTCAGGCTGTATTAATGTTATTTACCAATAAATTCCATTACCTGTCCTTCACTTATAAAACCAACACTCTTTGCCACACACTCACCACTCTTAAATAAAAGTAATGTAGGGATTGACATAATATTATATTTCTCTGCAACTGATGATTCCTCATCTACATTAATCTTTACAATCTGAACATCATCCACCTTAGCTGCAACCTGTTCAAGAACTGGTCCTAACATCTTGCATGGTCCGCACCAGTCTGCCCAGAAATCCACAAGAACCGGCTTATCCGCTTTAAGTACCTCATTATTGAATTCACTTGATTTTACATGTTTGATTTCCATATCTTATCTCCTTTATCTTTAATAATTATTATTTCATATTTCTCCGCATATATTCAAATTTTTCTCTTCTCATCTCCACAAGCATCTGCTTAACATTCCACTTTTTATTAGTATCTGTCAATACCGCCTTAAATGATACATCAAAACTCTTCTGTCTCATTTCAAAGAGAAGCTTATCCATATGCTTATCTGTCACGTCACAGAATATAACAAGACTCTCTTTATTTTCTTGTGGCTGATATTTCTCTGCATCTGATAATGATATGCCTCTTACATCAGTTGCAATTTCTGCCAGAGTCCTGTCTGTATCTGACTCATTAATGAATCCGCTTATAATTCTCATATTAGATGCTGCTTTAATGATATGCTGAGGGTTCTTAACATTATATAACAATATCTTTTCCAACATTAATTATCCTTCTTTGCCTTTCTGTTAGCAATAATTTCTTTGATTTCATTAATAGATTCTTTATGTACTCTTGAAACAGCATTAGGATTTCTCTTAATAATACTTGTAATATGGCTGTATCTTCTATCAGCTCTCTCAGATAACTGTCTTCTTTCTTCAGCCACTGCTGCCATGAATTGTTCCTTTTTCTTATTAAATTCTTCTTCTGCAAATGTGGCCGTAATCTCCATTCTTCTGGCATACATCTGAAGCTGTTCATTCTCTTTCGTAAATTTCTCAAGTGTAGCCTTAAGGTCCATAGCCTCATTAATTGAAACAGCAAAATCTGCTGCCATGTATATTGCCAGAACTACTGCAATAATATCTGCTATTGTTCTTGGAATCATAAGTACTGCTGCTTCGATGGGCTTGTGTATTACACACACAAGCAAAATAGAGAATGCTCCCCATGCAAGTGATATAAAGAAACATATATGCCCTTTAAAATTAAGTGGAAGATTGCTGTAATCCCAGTATCTTACACCAAAAAGCTTCTCCATGCAGCAGCCTGTGCAGAATTCAAGTATTGTAGATGATACCATTCCTAGAAGAAAGACCAGTGGAACAATATCTTTCACTGCAATCGTACTAATCAATATTACAATTGCCCCTGAACCATATATTGGCAGGAATGGACCATGCAGGAAACCTCTGTTTACCCACTTATGTTTCCTCACAGAAACGTAACAGCATTCCCATATCCAACCTAAAAAACAATATATAAAGAAAAAAATAAGCCATTGCGATACAGCGTAATATCTCATAAGCATACCTCCATATTTAATCAAATGAGAATATGCTATATATACCTACTTCAGAGTTTCACAGAATTTATTAATAATAAGTGCTCTTCTGTTTCTGCTGATTTCAATATATTTGCCATTTCCCACTTTTGCAAGATTCTTCTTAATGTTAGTTATATAAGATATATTAATAAGCACTGACTGATTAATATAATGAAATCCTTCTGTAATAAGTACTCTGTAGATTTCTACAAGACTACAATACAATTCAATTTCACCAGACTCGCGTGAATGCATAGTAACTCTTCTGCCACCTCTTGCAAAATACATTATGTCCGCAACTCTCTCCTTATACACCTTTCTTGAAGATTGGTATACAAAATAACTTTCATTATCAATCTTAATTAGTTTTATCTCCAAATAAATTTTCTCCTCTCATATATAATTCTTGCATGCCCTTCTAATTATATATGATATACAAAATATTTCAATGGAATAATTGCGTATCACTATACACAATTTGGTCGAATTTTATTATCTCTGATAAACTATCTTTCCTGAAGATATAGTATAATGTATTTTACCTGGTAATTCCCATCCGATAAAAGGACTATTAGATGCCTTTGATGCAAAATCTTCTTTCCTTACGGCCCATAGTTCTTTTTCTCCAAAGATAACTAAATCTGCTGCTGCTCCTTTAGTAATACTTCCCGGTATCATACGATAGAATTCAGCAGGATTCTTACTCATTAATTCCATAAGCTTCATTAAAGATATATGTCCCGGTTCTACCAGTGATTTGATTCCAAGTGCCAGAGATGTCTCCAGACCTGTAATTCCACTAGGTGCATTTTCTAATGGTCTGGCCTTCTCTTCATCACTATGTGGTGCATGATCTGTCACTATCATATCAATCGTACCATCTTTAATACCTTCAATTATCTTAATTCTGTCTTCTTCCGTTCTTAATGGCGGATTCATTCTGGCATTAGTTCCATACTTAAGTACCGCATCTTCTGTAAGAGTAAAATGATGTGGAGTTGCTTCAGCATGCACATCAGCACCAAGCTTCTTGGCAGTTCTGACAATTTCCACTGAATTTCCTGAGCTAATATGCTGTATACATACCGATGCTCCTGTATGCAATGCAAGAATACAATCTCTTGCAACCATAACATCTTCTGCTGTAGCAGATGCACCTCCATATTCAAGCTGTTCAGCAACTTTCCCCTGATTAACTCCTGGTCTTATTATAAACTCTGGATCCTCTTCATGAAGACTGATTGGTAAATCCAACTCTGCTGCCTTCTTCATGGCCTCTACAAGAACATGTTCATTCATAATCGGAATTCCATCATCTGTAAATCCAACAGCTCCCGCATTAGCAAGTGCTTCCATATCTACAAGTTCAACACCTTTTAATTCCTTAGTTACAGACGCCGTCTGCAAAACATGAATTCCTGTTGTCTCACCTTTTTTCTGAATATACTCAAGAGTTTCAATATTATCAACTGCTGGTTTAGTATTAGCCATGCAGACTACACTTGTAAAACCACCTTTTGCTGCTGCTGCTGCTCCAGTAATAATATCCTCTTTATAAGTAAATCCTGGATCTCTGAAATGTACATGTGTATCCATAAGTCCTGGTGCAACAATAAGTCCCTCTGCATTAATTACTTCTGCACCTTCCATAACATTAAGATTATATCCAGTTTCCTCAATTATATTATTCTTAATAATGATATCCATAATCTCATCTGTTTTACTGACAGGATCTACAACCCTTCCACCTTTGATTATAATCACCGATGTATCTTTCGCATTATTATCATCATTATCCTGTATCTCCGTACTTTCTAATACTCCTATATCCTCTAATTTTGTTCCACATTCAGAACAGAATAAGGCATCTGAATTATTAGAAAAACCACACTTATTGCATCTCTTTTTAATTTCTGTCTGCTCATTTTTTACAGAAAATTGCATTGCAGACTCCAATCTAGAACCACAGCCAATGCAAAATACTGCATCGGGTGTTGTACTACGCATTCCGCATACCGGACATATCTTATCATCTCCACCACTCACACATCCTGTATTCTGTATATCAGTCTGCATCTGCACTGGAGCTGTATACATAACAGGTGGCGCTTGATGTGTAAACTGTACTGTTTCTGGTTGCTGTGTCTGTACCACATGTACCTGTGGCTGCATATTCTCTCTGTTTACTGCGGGTACATCTATAGAATCAGCATATTCACCAAGTATATTCCATGTCATATTCTCTGGCTGTTTAAGCAGTTCCTTTAACCTTACCATAAATGAAACATCTGAATTCATAGGTGTTCTTATCATTCTGAGTATCTCATCAAGAAAAACATTATAAAATTCACCATTATTGTAACCTGTAGCTGGATAATACAAATATAAAGCCTTTCCCGTAGCAGATTCAATTAATACAGTATCAAGTGAAACCATGACATTACCATATTCCATATTATATGCTGACATACCCGACAACGCATTGACACTGCTCTTCATAAATACAAAAAAAGTATGCTGGTCTATAACCCTGTTTTTAAAAAACTCTTTAGCTGTCTCATATCCCGCTGTTCCATACTCTGCTGTAAATCCATTATTATCTGACACTATATGAAAAGGGAGAAATCCTTCTACAGCTGTATTTGAAAGTAATTCAGCCATATTCTGATTAAGCTGTTCATCTTTTGTACTCTTAACCTTAACACTCACCTGATTATTCTTGGAAACAACCTTTACTTTTCCCATAAATACATCCTCTCTTCCTGTTATCTGACTTATTATAGATATATTTCGTATTATACATCACAATTGCTTTATATGTCACTCAAAAGAAACTATCTTTGCCTTTCTGCTTATTATTCCATTAATATACACAAGAACATGCTCCTTATAGGTTATTGAATCTCTTGCATACATAAATGGTTCTTCTCTATAAAGCAGACACTTATATCCCTGTCTCTCATATTCATTCAGATTTGCTATTGCTTTTGCATGTATCACATTATGAATTTCCTGTTCTTCTCTTGAAAAAATTCTCTGTGGATAACCTGATGCCGCTTCCCTCAAATCTGCTATTATTGCATCCACAAACACAGCATGTTTCCTCATTCCAAACATTGCCGCCAGCTGTATACTTCTTAACCCTGAGGTTTTCTTCTTATAAGCTTTAAGTTTTCTTCTTATCGAATTATCTTCAACTCTCTCAGCTATATCTATAAGATAATCTACAGCCTCTTCATAAACACAATCTGGGTATGAAACATAATACTGGTCTGGCACAGACTGAAATCTCTTAATTGGAGGAAAATCAGCCAGTTTCATAAGCACACGTTCAGCATCGTTGCATACCTCTTCTCCAAGATATCTATACTTGTCTCTTATATCAGCAAGCTGATATTCAAGCTGGCGTAAATATTCATATCCTTTTATCCAGAAATGCCCCATGCTGCCATAATTAAATAAATATGTTCTTAATTCCAGTCTGCTGAATTTTATTGTAAATATATTCTTATTCCCCTGATTAACTATAAGCATATATCCATCTTTTAACATCTGCACAAATGGTATCTGTTCCTCATCCACATCAATATATTTTCCAGTCATAACTGAATCTTTAAATACAAGAAAGCTCTCCACTGCATCATTCATAAGATAAGCGACAACCCAGTCCTTCTCCCCTTCCATATGAACAGGACAGAATACATTAAGTTCAAATACCTGCGAAAGCTTAACGAACGCATCATAATCAGAATCACGCACGTCATTAAGCATATCATTTTTATTATCTTCTGATACATAATCCACAATTTTACTCATCAATTACACATCCCTTAACATAAAAAATTGCGTGTTACTGAAACTCTGTTACATGCTTTCTCATCCACACTGGCATAAGATTTCTCTGACATTCAGGATTATAGCGCTGTTTAATTGCTATAGTCTCAAAAAAGATTTTCCACATATCTGTATATTCATCATTCACATCTTCTGTCTTTGCCAGAACTGACATATCATAATCTGTAAAATATCTTATATACATCTGCCCATCAGTAGTATGAACTACAGACTTTTTTCTGTTATCATCAATTATAAGCCAGTTCTCAGAAGGCATTCTGTCAGCAAAATGTAAAGAAACTTCATATATAACATCGCTTTCTGGTTCAAGATGACACACATATACTTTGTTACCAATTGAATTAAACCTTGCAAACTCCATAAAATATCTTGTCTCGTGCAAAACCTTCCTGCGTATATCCTTAATTCTCATAACATCAGAATCATTCCTCATAAATGTTATATCTGATCCAATCTTAAACCCTTTTATCAGAAACCTGTAGGCTGTATCTAATGCATCCTGTTCTGACGATAAACATGCATAATACACACATGCATATGCCTCTTCAGATATCTTATGTCTTATTGAGCGCACTACTTTCTTATACTCTTCTTCATTATACTCAACATATATATATTCATCGAATAAAGAAATCTGTTCTTCTCCACGCTTTTCAAGTCTAACACATCCATGGCCTACTTTCAAAGCTTTCTCCCATGCATGATATATACAACACATCATATCTTCAAATGTATTCTCACATGTAAATATATACATAAACAGACCTCCATATAAAAACTCTTCATTACATCCATCATATATACCTACACTTTTTATTCAAAAAGTGAAAGTTGGTGATACTTTTCATTCTGATGCGTAATCTCCCAGTTCTCCTTGTGATTATCATCAGTCAGACAAGACGTTATATATGACTCCTCTATTGGTATTCTATACATCATTCTTCCATTACATGTTATAAAATAATGTGCTCTCTTAAGTACTACACCAATCTTCTTTAATATATCAAAATCAAGCTTCGCATATCTTCTAGTCTCCACTATTCGTCTGGCAGACTTAGGACCGATTCCAGGAATTCTTAAAAGCATATCATATGATGCATTCTGTACTTCGACAGGAAACTGTCCAAGATGTCTTATTGCCCAATCACACTTTGGATCAAGCTGTTCATTAAAATTAGGTCTGCTCTCTGACAATAATTCATCTGCCTGAAATCCATAGAACCTAAGAAGCCAGTCTGCCTGATATAACCTGTGTTCTCTTAATAGTGGAACATCTGCATCCAGCTGTGGCAATGCAGAATCCTCATTAAGTGGTATATAAGCAGAATAAAATACTCTTTTAAGATCATAATTCTTATATAAATGCTGCGTCGTTCTGATAAGCGTAAGATCAGTTTCCGGTGTCGCGCCTATTATCATCTGTGTACTCTGCCCTGCAGGCGCAAATGGACGCTTTACACACATATCTTTAGAAGCCGCTGGAAGCGATAACTTATCTCCTGATTCCAATGCTGTCCTCTGTGTTCCTGATAATGCTGCTTGACCGTTATCCGTCCCATTCTGGTTGAATATGCTTCCTGTCAGATATCTGTTAATGCTGCTTCTTTCCATTCGTGCCTCTTTTCCTAATGCCAGTCTGTTAGCCGCAATTGTACCTGTAATCTTTTCCATAGGCTCAAGAATAGTCTTAAAACTCTTATTAGGAGCAAGCTTAGAAAGACTCTGTGCTGTAGGCAGTTCCAGATTAATACTTACCCTGTCTGCAAGATACCCAGCCCTTGAAAGCAGCTCATCTGGTGCTCCAGGTATAGCCTTAACATGTATATAACCATTAAATCTATACTTAGTCCGTAAAAGCATCAGTGTTTCACATATTCTTTCCATAGTATATGACGGATTCTTCAAAACCCCAGAGCTTAAGAATAATCCTTCAATATAATTACGCTTATAAAACTCTATAACAAGCCTGCATAATTCATCAGGTGTAAATGTAGCCCGCGGCACATCATTAGAGCATCTGTTCATGCAGTATTTGCAATCATACACACAATGATTAGTCATTAAAACCTTTAAAAGCGAAATGCACCTGCCATCAGCACCAAAACTATGACATACACCGCATGCCACGCTGTTCCCAAGGAAGCCTTTCTTTCCCTTCCTGTCTACTCCACTTGATGTACATGCAACATCATACTTGGCAGCATCTGCCAGAATTTCTAATTTCTCCATAGTTGTAAGATCTGAATATAATTCGAACATATGTTTATTATAGAAACATATGTTCGGTATGTCAAGCATTTTAATCAAAAAAATAGAGCCATACCTCATCAGTACGGCTCCGTCTTTTTCAAAACAAATGCATCAACTATTTTCTTTACTGTGGCAATTTCTTCCGAACTGCACATCTTCAATTCATCAATTATATCTATACTAGCTCTATTTCCACGCATATTTCCTAACATCAGATAATCTGGTGTTACATTAAGATAATTACATATATCTACAAACAAAGTTATGCTGCAATTGGTTCTTCCACCTTCAATATTAGAAAGATATGTCTGCGACACGCCCAGCTCTTTAGCCATTTCCGTCTGTTTTATACGCATTTCCTTTCTTCTCTGCTTAAGCCTGGGTCCAATATTTATAATTCGTTCTTTCATAACTTCCTCACACGAACTCTTTCAAATTATTGATAAAATTCATTATTATTTCCTGATCTTTCTGAGACATGCTGTCAAATATATAATCAAGAAGCCGGCCTCTGACATCATACAGATTTAAATACATAGATGGGACATAGCCATACAAATCATAAAGTCTTATAAGAACCATTGCATCCGGAAGTTCCTTATTATTCTCAATTTTACTGTATTTAAATCTTGATATTCCCAGATTATCTGATATAACCTGTTGGTCAGTTATACCATTGACATCTCTAATACATTTTAACATAGAATCCTTAGTTGAATCCTTGTCAATAGATTTAAGCAGTCTGATATACTTTACAGTTTCATCTGAAAAATCAGCTATCTTCTTTTCACACATATAAAGAATATGCTCACTCACAACGCCTCTTACATATTCCTTCTTTGATTCTTCGCCAAATGTCTCTATTTTTGAAGAAATCACATGCCTGCATGGCTTTTCATCGACATCAACTAACATCTTGTCAATATCCACCCCTGAATCAGAAAATTTTCTGAGGTCAATGCCTGACACCATGCTCCTTCCCACTTCCCTGTTAGAATACTCTGGTGTAGTCATGCCAACCCGCACAGCCATTTTCGCCTGATCGTAGTCCATTAATTTTCTATATATGCTCATTCTTTTGCAAAATGCTTTGTAACGATCTGTATACTCCATAGCAACCCCTGTACATTAGTATGATTACTATTAAATTTTAGTATACGCACATTCCGCACATATATAGCGTTTGTTGCGAATTAGATTAGTGCAAATGTTTATGTGTAATTAATGATAACATTTTAATTTTAGCATATCGGAATAAATTTCTTAGTGTATAGAATAATATTTGTGACAGTTAATAAAAATGTTGCATAATATCACTAAAATACATTTAAGACATTCAAAAGTACAGTTGAGACATAAGCCATTTAAAAATATTTTATATCAAATATAATTAATAATATCTTAATGAAGGAGGAAAATGTTATGAAGAAAACAATTAAGTCTGCATTAAGCAAAGGCGTTTCTGCCATGCTTAACCGCACTTTAACTTCTGGTGCTAATGCTTCATCAAGCTACTTTTTAAATCAGCCTGTTGAACCAACATCATTAAAGAAGTTTAAGAAGACAAGATAATGGTAGAGAAACTTTCTCGCCACATAGCTTTATGGCTTATAAAATCAGGTATACTTGAGAATGATGACATTGATTTATACATATACGCAATACAATATTTATTATTGATTATTAATCCGACAATTATTTTCACAGCGTATTGTATAGCCACTCATAATATAACGATTGGACTAATTGAAGTATTTTCGTTTTTGCTCATAAGAAAATATTGTGGTGGTTATCATTGTCAGTCTTCTACGGCATGCCTGATTTTTTCTGTCATAATACTTATTGCAATTGCATGGCTTTCCTCCTTCATTAAGCCATCATTATATATGTTTATTGCGCTTATAATTGCTGACGCGGAATTAATTATTAAAGGTCCTGTAATATCTGTTAATCACTCAGTATCAGACTCAGAGAAAAAATATTATCACCGATGCCTTATCGGTATACTGGCTGTTTTTAACATTATTATTATCACAGCAACTGCCTCACACCTGTATAGGACAGCAAGCTGCATATCAATTGTAATTATTTTCTGCTTTATTTCACATATTGCATGTATGACAGAAAAAAACAGGAAGCTGTACTATTAATTCATACAGCTTCCTGTTTTCTATATCATAAGCATTATTGATATTGTAAATTCATTTTCATCAAACTGTTCAATGTGGCTTCCATGATATTTATCGACAATCTTATCTATGCTCTTCATTCCATATCCATGTTTTCTGTCAGAATCCTTCTTAATTGAAATGAAATTTCCTCCTATTATTTTAGGTGGAACAGCACATGAATTTACACATTTGATAAGTGTTGTCTCTTGCTTTCTCTTAACAACCAGTTCGATATATTTTTCATTAATTTCCTCACATTGCTTCGCAGCTTCATATGCATTCGATAATATATTGCCAAACAATGCCACTATATCTGTGGCAGCTATATCATCTATTGTTCCTGGCCGTATATCCACAACAAATTCTATATTTTCTATATAACATTTGCTATTATATTCGCTTATTAAACCGTTTAGTACATTATTATTAGAAAATGTTGTTCTCTTCTTAATATTATATTGTTCCATAATTGAAGTTATATAATCCTTCAAATCACTATTAGTTTCCATATCAAGCATTGTATTAAGATGATTATTCATATCATGTCTTAATATTTCAAGACTTTCGTTCTTCTCATTTTCAAGCTTATAATATCTTGCGTCTGCCTTTTCCTGTTCAAGCTGAATCTTGATACGTTCATTTTCAGCATTACGTTCATCAATTTTTATGTTAGACCACAAAATTAATATATCTGAACATACCAATCCAATCGAACTTATCATCATCCATATCGTCTCTTTTTGATGCAAATCCCAGGTTGTTCCAATAATATAATATGTCATAAAAACAATTAATGATGTTGTCAATGAACCCATTAAAAGAATTTTTGACATATCACCTTTATCGAATACAATGCTCCTCTTCTTTATAAACACTAACGTCTGCGTTATTAAAAAATAGCTAATATTACATAGGCAAAACATAAAAATTATATCTACCGTATCCTTTTTACCTGCATTCTCAATACCAACAATATATCTAGCTGTAAAAAACATTATTAATTCCGATAATGCATTCATTGCATTTAATATAATACCCCAAAACACTGCTGATCTTTTGCTTATATTAAACAATAATGCTATTAACAAAATATACGTTGAATTGTTAATTGCCGTAATAAAATATATATTTCCCGTCAGAAACACGCCAAACATTACAGCATGTCCTATCATGATAGCAATGCCCGTCACCCACTGTTTATATCTATGTTCATACATCTGTGACATACTCATCCACAATACTATTGCTTCTACAAGATGTGAAAAAATGTAACTCATTATAATTTCCATATCCACCTACTCCTGCCCTGCCAGATACAGAAGCATTTTCTGCTTGAATGCAGTTCTTTTTTCTCTTGATAAATCTATTGGTTCTTCGATGCCCTTAAGTTCAATATACTTATCAGTAAATCGCTCAACTCTGTCTATATTAACAATGAAGGATTTATTGACAAGAAAAAATTTATCCTCATCAAGAACACTCTGCCAATAAGAAAGACTTTTGAGACTTATGTACGACTTCGTATCTGTTTTGATATATCTTTTTCTAACCAGTGACTCTATGCATATAATCGAATCCTGTTCAATAATTACATTATCACCCTTATATTCAATATTGATTTTCTTGCTCTGACTCTTGCTGCATAATAATAATGCCTTGTGTAAACCGCGCATAATCACAGGTCTTTCCAATGGTTTATTAATATACCTGAAAACTCCCTCGTCCATTGCATCATCAAGATAGCCCATATACGAAGTTATTATGAATAACACAATATTCTTGTTATTATTTCTTAAACATTTGCCAGCTTCAATTCCATTAATTCCGTCCATCTCAACATCAAGAAATGCAATGTCAATCTTTTCATTATTCTTAGCTACTTCATCACCACTGTTATATTCATAAACCTTATAATCCGTTATCTTATGATCAGCAAAGAATTCATCCACATATTTTCTTATCATATCAACATAAAGCTTATCATCATCACATATTAATATATTCATGCATTGTCCTCTTCACTTAACTAATTAATAATTTTATTATATCAAAATGTTTAAAAAAACGACAGAAATTTCTTCCTGCCGTTTCTCTTAACATATATATTATCAATCTAAGAAGCCTGCTCAAACTGCGAATTATAAAGGTCAGCATAGAAACCGTTCTTAGCAAGAAGCTCATCATGAGTTCCCTGCTCAACGATATCACCATCTTTCATAACAAGTATCACATCAGCATCTTTGATGGTTGAAAGTCTGTGTGCAATAATAAAGCTTGTTCTGCCCTTCATCAGATTATCCATAGCCTTCTGGATTCGCTCCTCTGTTCTTGTATCAACAGAAGATGTTGCTTCATCAAGAATAAGGATTGGATTATCTGCAAGGATTGCTCTTGCAATTGTAAGAAGCTGCTTCTGTCCCTGTGAGACATTGCTTGCGTCCTCGTTAAGCTCACAATCATAACCGCCCGGAAGAGTCTCAATAAAGTGATGGGCGTTAGCTGCCTTGGCTGCTGCAATAACTTCCTCATCAGTTGCATCAAGCTTTCCGTATCTGATATTCTCCATAATTGTACCCTTATAGAGCCATGTATCCTGAAGAACCATTCCAAATGCGTCTCTTAATTCTCTTCTGTTGAAATCCTTAACATTATGTCCATCAACAAGAATAGCTCCATCATTAACATCATAGAATCTCATAAGCAGTTTAACAATAGTGGTCTTACCTGCACCTGTCGGTCCAACGATGGCAACCTTCTGTCCAGGCTTAACATTTACACTGAAATTCTTGATGATAGTCTGGTTCTCATTGTATCCGAATCTTACATGCTCGAAATCAACCTCGCCCTTAATTCCTTCTGTAGAAACAGGATTCTTAACAGTCTGGTCTTCCTCTTCTTCATCAAGAAATTCAAATACTCTCTCAGAAGCTGCTGCCATAGACTGTACCTGATTGATAACCTGAGCAATCTGCTGGATTGGCTGTGTGAAATTCTTCACATACTGGATAAATGCCTGAATATCACCGATTGTTATAACATTTTTAATAGCAAGAAGACCGCCGGTTAATGCAACACATGCGTAACCTAAGTTACCTACAAACATCATGATTGGCTGCATCATTCCTGAAAGGAACTGTGACTTCCATGCTGAACCATAAAGGACATCATTAGTCTTGTTAAATGAATCAACCATATCCTTTTCTTTGTTAAATGATTTAACAATCATATGTCCGCCATAAGTTTCCTCAATCTGTCCGTTAATATGTCCAAGATACTCCTGCTGTGTTTTGAAATATCCTTGTGACTTCTTAACAACGAAAGAAACAAGTCCGACTGATATTGGAAGTATTATAACCGCAATAAGTGTCATAAGCGGTGAAATGCTTAACATCATAACAAGAACACCAATCATAGTAGTTAAAGATGTAATGATTGTTGTAATACTCTGGTTAAGTCCCATTCCAAGTGTATCAACATCGTTAGTAATTCTTGATAACACCTCACCATATGTCCTGCTCTCGAAATACTTCATAGGCATACGGTTAATCTTCTCGCTGATTTCTTTTCTTAATCTGTAGCATACCTTCTGTGTAATGCCTGTCATTATCCAGCCCTGTACAAAGTTAAATACTGCACTTGCGGCATACAGACAAAGCACGAATATAAGAATTGTTCCAATCTTTCCAAAGTCAATTCCGCCAGTTCCACCGATTTTCTTTACAAGACCTTCTGACAGAGCTGTAGTTGCCTTACCAAGAACCTTCGGACCTACAACAGAAAATACTGTTGAGCATACAGCCATAACTGCAACAAATATTATCGCAATCTTATAGCTTCCAATATATCTTATAAGCTTTCCTATTGATCCTTTGAAATCCTTGGCTTTCTCAACAGGTGCCATTCCTCTTCCCGGAGGTCCCATTCTTCTTTTCGGTGGCATTTTGATATTTTTATTATCTTCCATACTGACTAGGCCTCCTTTCCAAGCTCTTTAGCAGAAAGCTGTGAACTTGCAATCTGCTGATATGTCTCACATGTCTTCATAAGTTCTTCATGCGTTCCCTTGCCAACAATCTTACCATCATCCATAACAAGAATCTGATCTGCATGAAGGATTGTGCTGATTCGCTGAGCTACAATAATAACAGTGGCATCAGACACATTTGCAGCAAGCTCCTTACGAAGAATTGCGTCAGTTTTTAAATCAAGTGCTGAAAAACTGTCATCAAATATAAACACTCTTGGGTGCTTTGCTATTGCTCTGGCAATAGAAAGTCTCTGCTTCTGACCGCCTGAAACATTAGTACCGCCCTGTGCTATAGGACTGTCATACTTCTCAGCCTTATTATCAATGAACTCAGTTGCCTGTGCAATCTGTGCTGCCTTAACGACATCTTCATCGCTTGCATCAGGATTACCGAATCTTAAATTACTTGCAATAGTACCAGAGAAAAGCATTCCCTTCTGAGGCACGTAACCAAGCTCACTTCTTAAGTCATGCATAGAGATATTTCTTATATCATGACCATCAATAGTAATGCTTCCTCCTGTAACATCATACAATCTTGGAATAAGATTAACGAGCGTTGACTTTCCACAGCCCGTACTTCCTATAATTGCTGTAGTCTTACCCGGCTCTGCTTTAAATGTAATATCCTCAAGTGCGTTCGCTTTAGCACCCGGATACATGAAATTTACATGATTAAACTCAACTACACCCTTTGCAGACTCAATTGTCTCAGGATTCTCAGAGTCTTCTATTGAAGAATGTGTATTAATAACTTCATCTATACGGTCAGCTGCAACCATCGCTCTTGGAAGCATTACAGACATCATTGTAAGCATAAGGAATGACATAACTATGAGCATCGAATATGTTATAAATGCAGTCATAGAACCTACCTGCATAACTCCGGCATCAATTCTGTGTGCGGCAACCCACACGATAAGAACTGACAAACCATTCATGATAAACATCATGCTTGGCATCATGAATGTCATTGTTCTGTTAGTAAAGAGCATTGTCTTAGTAAGCTTCTTATTAGCTTCATCAAATCTTTCCTCTTCCTTCTTCTCTCTTCCAAAGGCTCTTATTACAGAAAGACCTGTAAGAATCTCTCTGGATACAAGATTGACATTATCTACCAGCTTCTGCATAAGCTTGAACTTAGGCATCGCAATTACCATAAGAAGCATTACAAATGCAATGATAACCGCAACAGCCATAACTATAACCCAGCCCATGCCGGCTCCCGTTCCAACAACCTTTATAATTCCTCCAACACCAAGAATTGGTGCATACAGAATCATTCTCAGCATAATAACCGTAACCATCTGAACCTGCTGTACATCATTAGTTGTTCTTGTGATAAGTGATGCTGTAGAGAATTTGTCCATCTCAGCATTAGAGAATCCCATGACATTAGAATACAGTTTTCCTCTCATATCTCTTGCAACGCCTGCACCAACTCTTGATGCAAGGAAGCCTATACATACAGAAGTAACCGCCATAAGAAGTGCCATGGCAACCATCTTAAGACCAGCTGCCCACAGATACTTAGTCTGGATAGAATCCATGTCCATTCCTGCCTTGGCATCCATGCTCTTTGCATAATCAACGCCCATAGACGAAACAAGAGTCTTTCCCATGGTATCAATAGTCTTCTGGAATTCGCTTCGCATAGAAAGGATATCGTCTTTACTCATAGCCCCTGCACTATACATTGCCTTCACTATCTGTCTCATATCCACACATATAGTTTCAACCTCATTACCATCCGAATCTTCCATCATCTGTGTAAATGTAGTTAGTTCAACGCCCATAGACTTTCCAATATCTTCTACCGAAACATTGGCAAGCTGTTCTTCACTTACATGCATCTGCTCTGCCATACGGCTCTTGAATGCACTTTCAGTCACTGAAGACATCTGGTTGTTAATTATAAGTGCTGTAAAAAGTGTGTCGTCTAAATCAGTCTTATTCTTAGAACCTTTGACACTTAATTCATAGACATTATCATCTTCATTATAAGAATACGACTGTTCCCACAGCTGTGCTTCTTCCTCTGTCATAAAAAGCTTCGCAGTGTCAAATTCTTCCTTAGTAATCTTTTCTGGCACAGTATGCTCTATGCCTCCATTCTGTATACCTGTATCAATGATATCTGAAGTATACGCAGGAAGCGACAAGTCACACACTGCCTGAACAATAAGCAGTGCAAATACCAGCACTATCGACTTCCAGTATGGCAGCACATTTTTAATAATTCTGCTCATAAACACTCTCCCATCTTTATTGATAAATATTTTCAAAAAATCTGCTTTCAATAATAAATAAGCGTTTCTTATATTAACACCGATTTTCATAATAGTAAATTAATGTCAAATGTATTTTTATAAATAATTTATAAAGAATGTTTGAATAATAACAATATATATGTTATTATACGCGCGAACGTCATCCGTTTTTCGGAGATGTATCTTAACAAGCCGGAAGGGCTGCATACCTTTCCGCAAAGGAGACAATATGAATACTATCAATGCAACTCGAACTTCTGCAACGAAGTTCAACACTAAGTACATGGTGGAGCTGGCACTTATGGTTGCGGTCATACTCGTTATGTCACTGACCCCATTAGGCTACATCCGTACCCCTGGACTTTCTATCACCCTTTTAACTGTTCCTGTAGCTGTAGGTGCTATCATCTTAGGACCTGTCGGCGGTTTAATCTGTGGTCTGACATTCGGACTCACAAGCTTTTATCAGTGCTTCGTTGGAGGCGCAATGGGAACTGTTCTTCTCGGAATTAATCCATTTGGTACATTTGTAACAACAGTAGTAACAAGAACTCTTGAAGGCTTCCTTACAGGACTTATATTCAAGGGACTTCACAGTATTAATGGAGTTAAGAAATTTTCTTATTATATAGCAAGTCTCTGCTGTCCTTTACTTAATACTTTATTATTCATGAGTTCACTTGTTCTCTTCTTCTATAATACAGATTATGTACAGGCCTTCGTTACTGCACTCGGAGCTAAGAACCCACTTATATTCGTAGTATTATTTGTTGGTGTTCAGGGACTTATTGAGGCAGGAATCTGCTTTATTGTTGCTAGTGTGGTTTCCCGTGCATTATATGCTGCACTTAAGCTTAACCAGAATTAATCAGTCACTTTGATTGAATAAATCGGACATTAATCAACGGAGGATTAGTTTTGTTTACAGAGATTTCAGTTAATGATATTAATGATTTTAGATTAGGTCATGCTTCCAATAAGGAAGCTGGCACTGGTGTAACTGTTATATATTTTCCAGACGGAGCTACAGCAGGCTGTGACATTAGCGGTGGCGGTCCGGCATCAAGAGAAACACCTCTTACTATGCCTATGACTGCTGACAATCCGATTAATGCCATCGTGCTGTCAGGCGGTTCAGCATACGGTCTTGCCGCATCTGACGGAGTTATGACATGTCTTGAAGAACATGGTATAGGATATAACACAGGCGTTTCACTTGTTCCGCTTGTATGCCAGTCATGCATATTTGATCTTGGATATGGAAGCTCTAAAGTACGCCCAGACAGTACTATGGGATATGAGGCCTGCATTCAGGCACTTATGAAGGCCGGTGTTGTCAATACTGATGCTTCCACCGCTGCCAATTCGGATAGCAGCGAACCCATTCAGGGCTGTATCGGTGCCGGAACAGGTGCGACTGTCGGCAAGATTATGGGAATGAAGCAGGCTGAAAAGTCAGGACTTGGAATATATTCAGTGAAAGCTGGCACATTTATAATGACAGCAATTGTTGTTGTAAATGCACTTGGTGATATATCAGATTACGAAACCGGTAAAAAGCTTGCCGGACTTAAGAATTCTGACAGAACAGAATATATCAGCTGCGAAGAAACGCTCTATCAGTTCATGGCACCTCGCGATATGTTCACTGGCAACACAACAATCGGTGCGATTATAACCAACGCTGCATTTAACAAGGCTGAACTTAACAAGATTGCATCTATGGCAAGAAATGCGTATGCACGCTGCATTAATCCGGTCGGCACAATGGCAGACGGAGATACAATATATGCTGCAAGCACTGCAAAACGAGGCAACGGTGAAGCTGTACATGTTGATATCAACTTCGCAGGAACACTTGCTGCCCGCGTTATGTCCGCTGCAATTAAGAATGCTGTAATGAATTCTAAGATATCTGATGAAGAATTTTTAAGCATGGTAAAGTAACACATGAAATAATCCCCGATAAGCTGCTGTTCTGGCAGTCTTACCGGGGATTTTTATATTATCTTTATTTTAACATTTTAATTATTCACAAAGCTTAGAAAATGCATCCGCAACAAACTGTACCTTAGTTCCTATAATAACCTGTACAGATGTCTTTCCAGGTTTCATAACACCAGCAACACCAGCTGATTTAATAACCTTATCATTAACAAGTGTAATATCCTTTACTTCAAGTCTCAGTCTTGTAATACAATTATCTATGCTTGCAATATTCTCTTTTCCGCCACAGCCTTCAAGAATTGTCTTTGCAATTGCTGTATAATCGTCACTTGCAAGTTCAACTTTCTTTTCTGCTTCTATATCATCATCTTCTCTGCCAGGAGTCTTTAAATCCCATTTCTTAATGGCAAATAAGAATACAAAATAGAATACGAAGAATGCTGCTATACCAAGAGGAATTATCAACCATGTCTTCTGTGCTGCCGGAAGAGATGATGAGAATAACAGGTCAGTAGCACCTGCTGAGAAACTAAATCCTGCTCTGAAGCCTAATGCAACTGTAATCATTGTAAATATACCATAAAGAAGTGCATAGATAACATAGAGTCCAGGAGCAAGGAACATGAAACCAAATTCAAATGGTTCTGTAACACCACAGATAAATGCACATAATGCTGCAGAAGCAACAAGTCCTATAGCTACTTTTTTCTTAGCTGGCTTTGCACATTTAATCATAGCTAAAGCTGCACCAGGAACACCAAACATCATACATGGGAAGAAGCCTGACATATACATTCCAAGACTCCATGAAACATCACTTGATGTTTGTCCTGCCCAGAAGTGCTGTAAATCTCCAAGTCCGATAGTATCAAACCAGAATACGTTGTTCAACGCATGATGTAATCCGGTAGGAATTAACAATCTGTTCAAGAATGCATAGATACCTGCACCAACAATATCAAGCTTTACAATTGCCTTACCAACGCTTACTAATGCGCTGAACAGTAATGGCCATACAAATAATAACACAACAGATACAAGAATTGATACTACTCCTGAAACAATTGCTACGCATCGTTTTCCACTAAAGAAAGATAACCAGTTTGGTAATTTTGTATCTTTAAACTTATTATAACACATAGCACCGATTATACCAGCAAGAATACCAATAAATGGATTCTCAATCTTGTTAAATGCAAGAGTTTTAGTTGCACTGTCTGCTATAGAAGGTATAATTACTGTAACAAACTTTGTAGAAAGAAGTGTTGTCATCATAAGCCACGAAGCAAGTGCCGCAATTCCTCCGGTACCATCATTTTTATCTGACATACCTACACCGACACCAATTACAAAAAGGATTGCCATGTTATCAATTAAAGCTCCACCAGCTTTTACAAGAAACAGACCAATCATATCAGCTGCGCCCTGAATATCTCCACCCTGCATAGCTTCTGGACACAGCATATAACCGATACCCATAAGGATACCACATATAGGCAGTACTGCCACAGGAAGCATTAACGCTTTTCCCAGTTTTTGAAGAAATTTCATACTTTTCTCCTCCTTTAAATCATTATTAATCGGGGTTATCCCAATCACGCGCATTGTGAAATCCTGAGTAATTATGATATTTTCAGAACTTCATCATCAATAGATACCTCACCCTCCTTTATTAGATTAATTTTATTATAATCGTCGGTATTGCATATAAGGACTGGTGTAATCGTATCCAATCCTGCCGACTTTATTTTTTCAAGATCAGCCTCTAAAAGTAAATCACCCTTTTTTACCTGCTGACCACCTGAAACATGTGAAATAAATGGTTCTCCCTTGAGCGTTACCGTATCCAGCCCAATATGTATCAGTAATTCTGTTCCCTGACTGGTTGTCATTGTCACAGCATGAAGAGTATCAAACACCATTGAAATCTCACCATCTGCCGGAGCATATATCTTTCCTTCAGAAGGGATTACTGCAAATCCATCTCCAAGAACCTTTTCTGAAAATGTTGGATCTGAAACTTCAGTAATTGGCACCACTTTTCCTTTACATGGAGAATAAATAATATTATCCTTTGACTTTCCTTTGAAAAAACCTAGCATATTATCTCCTTTCCATCAATATATACTCTCTTAATATTCAATTCCTCATCAATAAGCACGAAATCTGCTTGTTTTCCTACAGAAATACTTCCGACTTTATCATATATACCAATTTCCTTTGCCGGATTCTCTGTTGCACACATAACAGCTGTTTCTAATGAAATCCCTGCTTTTTTAACGACATATCGAAGACAATCCATTAAATTAGTTGCTGATCCGGCAATTGTTCCATCATGTAATGTTGCCAGATTACCTTTTACCACTACAGGCTGTCCTCCAAGAGTATATTCGCCATCCTCTAATCCTGTTGCTCTCATGCTGTCACTGATTAGTATTATGCGTCCCGCACCCAACATAGCAAATGTTGCCCGTATTACTGATGGATGAATATGAACTCCATCACATATCAGTTCTGCATGACATTGATATGAATCTCTTACTGCACCTATAACACCAGGCTTTCTATGATTCATAGGGGGCATTGCATTGTATAAATGTGTTGCATGAGTTGCACCATGTTGAATTGCCTCCATCGCAGTATCATAATCCGCTGCTGTATGAGCAATCGACACCACAACATTATCTTTTACTTTATCTATGAAATCCATCGCACCCGGCTCTTCTGGTGCAATATCAACAATCTTTATTAAATCATGTGCAGCTTTCTGGAGTTCACAGAAATACTCATAATTACAATGCATAATATTCTCTGCTGCCTGTGCACCCTTTTTTTGTGGACTTATAAAAGGTCCCTCCATATTAATTCCTACCAGATGGGCTCCACCATTATATGAATACTCTCCGGCATTCTTCATAACTTCAACAAGTTCTTCCTTAGCTATCGTCATGGTTGCCGGACATATACTCGTCACTCCGACAGAAGCCTCATACCGCGAAATTATATCAAGTGCCTCTTTAGTTCCATCACACATATCTGCGCCTTTGCATCCATGAAAATGAATGTCAACAAGTCCTGGAATCATCTTAAGTCCTGTAGCATCTACTACTTCATTGTCAACATAATCAGGGGCTTCCAGCACTTTGGTGAATGTGCCGTTATCTACAACGACATCTCCCTTAACAAATACATTATCCTGTGTATAAACATCAGCATTCTTTATAATCATATCTTCACAACTTTCTATTCACCAAGTTAATATGCTTTAATAAATCTTACTAAGAGCTGCTTCATCTGCTACCAGTGTTACATCATTATGCAGCTGCAGAACTGATGCAGGAACATATGGTGTAATATGTCCAAAAAAGGCTTCTTTCACAATCTGTGCTTTATCTTCTCCACTTGCAACAACCAGAATCTTCTTTGCCTGCATTATTGTCTTGATTCCCATTGTGTATGCCTGTCTTGGAACATCTTCTGCTGATTCAAAAAACCTCTTATTAGCTTCTATTGTAGATTCTGTTAAATCAACACAATGAACCTGTTTTTCAAATGAATCTGATGGTTCATTAAATCCAATGTGTCCATTATGGCCTATTCCTAGAAGTTGTAAATCAATACCTCCAAGAGACTTAATCAGTTCAGAATATCTGTTACATTCTTTTTCCGAATCCTGCTCCATTCCATTAGGAATATGAGTATTCTCAACTGATATATTCACATTATCAAATAAATTCTTATGCATAAAATAATAATAACTCTGATCATTGTCCTGACTGAGTCCCTTATACTCATCAAGATTAACAGTCTTAACTGCTGAAAAATCCAAGTCACCTTTTTTATACCATTCTACTAACTGCTTATATAACCCAACTGGCGTTGAACCAGTCGCAAGTCCAAGTACACATTCCGGCTTCATAATAATCTGTGCTGATATAATATTAGCTGCCTTTCTGCTCATATCAGCATAATCTTTTGCTTTATATATTTTCATCACTTATCACTCCATTTCACATATTCTGCTACGAACACCAAGTACCATTGATGGCGATACACTAAGCTCATCTATACCCATCTTAATAAATCTCTCTGTAAGAGTAGTATCTGCTCCAAGTTCTCCACAGATTCCTACCCATTTACCATGCTTATGTGCACCCTGTACGGTCATCTCAATCATCCTGAGAACTGCCTCGTGATGCGGATTATAAAATCTGTCTAATCTGTTATTCTGCCTGTCAATTGCAAGTGTATACTGTGTAAGGTCATTAGTACCTATACTAAAGAAATCTACAAGCTCTGCAAGTTCCTCACTTAGCATAACTGCCGCCGGTGTCTCTATCATAATTCCCTGCTCTGGAATCTCATATGGAATATTCTCATTCTCCAGTTCCTCTGCCACCTCAGCAACAATCTTCTTAATACTTACAACTTCTTCTACAGAAATAATCATTGGATACATTATAGATAAATTACCATATTTAGCAGCTCTTAATAATGCTCTCAACTGTGTTTTGAATATATCCGGCTGTTCCAGACATATTCTTATGGCACGATAACCCAGCGCAGGATTATCCTCCTTGCCAAGACCAAGATAATCTGCTTTTTTATCTGCCCCAATATCAAGTGTACGAATAACTACTTTTTTATCTGCCATCATCTGTAATACCTGACGATAGGCATTAAACTGTTCTGTTTCATCAGGAAGTTCATCTCTTCCAAGATACAGGAACTCACTTCTGAATAATCCTATTCCTTCAGCATCATTTTCTAATACATAAGCAACATCAGATACATTTCCAATGTTCGCATAAAGGTTAATCTTTCTGCCACTCTTTGTGACTGACTCTCTTCCTTTATAATTAGCAAGCAGTTTTTTCTGTTCCTGTTCCTTCTGCTGGGCTTCCTTAGCCTGTGCTATCTGATTCTCATCCGGATTCAGGTAAAAAATTCCATCCTGACCGTCTACAATTGCATTAACTCCATTGTGTAAGGATTCTAACTCAATTGGTACACCAATTAATGCTGGAATATTCATCATTCTTGCAAGAATTGCTGTATGGGAATTAGCCGAACCATGTACCAGCACAAATGCTAAAATCTTATTCTTATCCATCTGTACAGTTTCACTCGGTGTCAAATCATCTGCCACAATAATTGATGGCTCTGTGTTTTCCCAGTCAGGCTGCTCTTCACCGCTCAAATTACTCACCAGACGATTAGATATATCCTTTACATCCGCTGAACGTGCTCTCATATAATCATCATCCATATTAGCAAACATGTCAGCAAAATTATCTCCTGTTATTGACACCGCATATTCTGCATTAACATTCTCATTGCATATCATATTATGAATAGCATCCTGATAATCTTCATCTTCAAGCATTATCTGATGCACTTCAAATATCTCTGCATTGACTTTACCAACCTCCTTTAATGCTTTATCATACAGCCTGGCAAGCTGTTGAAGCGTCTTTTCTTTAGCTTTGTCCAGACGCTTTAATTCTTCATCAACATTCTCAACATGTACACGCTTAATCAGACTTTCACTTTTCTTTAGAACATTAACTGGTCCGATGGCAGTACCCTTATATACTGATTTTCCAATATATTTCTCCATATTCTACCCTCTCAGATTCTAATAATAAACATTCCCCAGATATACAAATATTTATTATATTAACTAAAATGTACTAATTTCCATGTATTAAATTGTCGTTCGCTTTATTATGTTTACATATTAACAATTTTTTAACAAAATGTCCAGCATTATTTGTCACATTTTAATAAATTATGTATTTTTATTAATACATTGCAGATTAAAAGAAAATAAAAAGGAGAACGGTGAACTTCCTCAACATACACCGTCTCCTTCTCTTATTTTACGATATCATAAATGAACCACCGCCCTGAATGTTAATCCTACTGGCACAATCATGAATAAAATCTCTCTCTCGTTTCCAAACAAATACAAGCAAGCCTTCCATTTGGAAGACCGCACCCACAATCCATCATATATATATTTCCTAGTTCATTCATCCAAATTGAATTTAATTTATCATCAAGATAACTGCCATAAGGATTATTGTATTGATAACCAGAATCATGATGTCCTATTAACGAAACATAACCCTTTATACCATACTGCCAATACTTTTGCATTTCTGCAATTCCTTCAATATACATAGTTTCTTCCTGTTCTCCATACAGTGGAGCAAATGTCATTGCATGTGCAAGAAGATATTTCTCTGAACCAATATCGATTTCAATATGCAAAGGCAGAGCCATAATCTGATTAGCCAAATTCAGCATATCCACCTCAGTAAATCTGTCCTTCATCAAATCGAATGAATTATACCTGTATGGCTGCACACTGCTTCGCTTCTTTAGAACAGTTCCATAGTAAGTATAGATATATTTTGCCAAAAGCTGATCGTGATTACCACGAATCCATTTTACATTTGTATTTAACCCACGAATTCTAAAATAAACACCAATTGGATCCGGCTCGGCACCTCCACGGTCAAATATATCCCCTAAAAGAATAATCTGGTCTTGCATTGTAGGTGATATCAGCTTAATCATTTCATCAAATTTTTTTAGTGAATTATGAATATCTCCAATAACATAAGTTGCCATTGCTTAGAATCTCCTTCTCGTTTCAGTCTAGCTCTTTTCGTTCCACTTCCCTAAATCTGTCATCCATAGCAATATACTCAAACATCGCAACTCTTTGCGATGTAGAAACCGACACCCACCTCTGCTCTTCATTCCACCATGCAACTGCCCTATCATAGGCTTCCCTTGCTGTCTTTTTGCTTACATATATTCCAAGCCACTCGTCGGCATCATGATTCCATTCATCTGCTGTAACAAGGAGAAAGAACGGTCCCTTACCATAAACAGATTCCTTATCAAACTCTGCCCATAGCAATTCAGGTTCTACTTCTACAAATATTTCATTGTCCTGATCGAATTCTTCTATCGTAAGTTTTGTACAAGGATTATTGAGATAAAAATCATATTGTTGAAAGCCATGCTCATCTGCTGGATTACTAATCACGCGCTCATATGAAGCTTTCAACTTCGATATATCATCATATATTCCAATGATTTCATCTCCATCATAATAACCCGGAAAATATAATAAAAATAATCTATTCTCCATAACAAATCCCCCCTCCATTTTTGTACTCTATTTTTAATCCGCTTACTGAAATCAATTGCTTTTTTCTTTGCCGTTATGCTCTACGATTATGTGCATTATTTCTCTATTATGCTTTACACCAGCTTTAGGAATACTATTATGATTTTTTAATTTATTTGCAATCCATTGTGTTTCATTATTTATTAGTATGGATTCATCATATTCATCCATTTCCTCAAACAAACAGCTTTGAAATCCACAATCAGAAGATATTTCTTCAATAAAAACCATGTGACCAAAGACTTTTCTTTTGCCATCTATCATGGTATAGATTTTGCCAACTTCCAATCTGTCTTCATAAAACAGTTCGCCGTCTCCTAAATAATCAAACGTGTTTGTAATGCATTTTATAGCTCGTTTTCTTTTATTATATACATTGATTTTCTTCGTCATTGTTTCCCCTTATAAATAGTCCATTGGTGCATATTCCCTTAATTCATTAATTGCTGTTTTGTAGTCCTGTGACCATTTTGTAACAACTACATTACATACAAATTCAACTCCATATTTCTGACTAAATTCATTAAGTTCTTTTAGAACAATGCAATTTTCCTCTATCCTTGATTTCCTTTTCTTGCGTGTCGACAGTAACGGCAATTCATCAATCACACAAAAAATACGCCTGTCATCAGTCTCCAACTGTTCCATAAGTTTTTCAAGAACATCTTCCACATCTAATCCTGGGGTATCGATGATATGTACGAAATCTATATCTGCCCTTTGTTTTTCATTAAGCATTGCAGGCAATTCCCGTTTCTCTTTGCTTAATGAAAAATAAATGCAATTAATTTCATCATGCTTTGCTATCTCAATTGCAGTCGCCAGTGAGCATCTGATATTTTCTCTTTTAGGCTCAGTTCCAATCCAATAATGAATCATTTTCATATTTCAATATCCGTCCTCGCTGTATTTGACAACACAATTACCATCCGCTTATTCAAGCATGAATCAAATTTTCTTTTTTCCAACACTTCTGCGATATTTTTATCGCTTTCATCAAAATTATCCTCCATGCCTATACCATACACAAACATGTCGTCATAACTAGCTGGAATCTCATTCCGATATTCATATAATCTGTATGACCAGTCTTCTCTGTTAACAACAGAAAAATTCCGTCCAATCTGTAAATATGGCTTCAAATCTTTGAACAAAAGAACATCTTCTGCTTTTCTTTCTATCTCACGTGAATTTTCATGAAGAACAATCTCAATCGCAGGTTCTATCGTATCATCGTTTGTTGAAACAATTACTCCGTCTAAATCCTTTTGAGATGTGTATATATCCTTAGAAAATTCAACATCTGCCATTCCCACACCATAAAGATATAAGTCATTGTATTTTTCAGCCGGTATGTCCGAAATCATCAGATAATCGTGATAATGACCATCTTCAAAACATATGGATAACCTGATATTTCTTGCCAAATACTTTCTAAGTTCCTTAAACTGAATTGCCATAATCTATTTCCTCACTTTCTCTTATAAAGTTTTTCCCATAATTTTCCCCTCTATATCTGACCTATTTTCACGCAGTTCCGCACTTGTCATAGGTCTGCGATGTGATTGTACAAACATCGCAGCTCTCTTTATCCCTCTAACCATATTTATTTCCTGCTCTGAATATTCATCATAATCAGTCACAATATCTACATTTTCCGGATCCTGCAAAACTTCTTCCAACACACTGTCAAATCCATGGGCATGATCCAACTGACCATTACGCATAAAATGATATATTAATCCTGTTCCTGAAAACTCTGCCGCAATATAATCAACAATTCCGCTTTCAAAACCATGCCCTGTCTGTACACACCAGATACCAGAGGTATCATCATAAACCGGGATATATTCACCAAGATATCTCTGCTCTAATAAATCATCTGAACCACCTGCATATTCAGGCTTGTTTTTCACTTCACTCATATGTATGTTTTTGCTATACAGATTCGTGAGATATTTAAGATATGCAATTCTTTCATCTTTTTCATTCAAGGACATACGTTCAATATATATTGGATTAATATGCTCATGTGCAAATTCTCCCTGATATGCTACTCCATCAAATTTAATATCTACACAAATCTGAGCATCTGAATAATCTCCTCGGAGATTTTTATAAAACTCATAATCATCGTCAAAATAGCTTAAGATTATTCCTATCTTCTCGCTAAACATAGTTGTATTCCAGTTACCATAGAGACTTCTTACAATGTCACCATGCCGGAAATTATGTGGTATAAATACGAATTCAAACAACGATTCACTGTACGGTATATTTCCTGATGCAATATTTCTCTCATTGTAATATTGCTTGTCTTCCCTAATCTGTGATATAGCCTTTAATATCCTATTCCTTAGTGAATTATCAGTTATTTCATCCATAAACTGTTCTAACCACTTTACCTTTTTCTCATAAGAAATCATAATGTGGTTTGCAACTATTGTAGCTTTCTCAAAATCTGTAAATTCATGGTGAATGCTATGCAGATAAGCTCTTGTATCTTTCGAAGGAATAAACTCATCAATAAAATCCTTTTCCATTTCCATTCTAAACCTCCGAATTATTATAATAATATCAGCTGGCAAATCCTATTCTTTTGACTGCCCTTTTTCTTGCATCCATATCTGGAACGTCACACGCTTCGATAGTCGTAATCAGTTCTTTTGTTATCTCAGACTCCTTATTCTGCAATACCCTTTCGGCAAGATTCATCTTAGCTTCTTCAAGTGTTTTTCGTACAAAGCGACCATTTCCGTAATCAGCTTCTTCTCTAACAATATCAAAATTTTCTCTCATTTTATCCATAGCTGCATCCGTGATTATCATCTGTTTCTTGGAAGCCATCAGTTTTGCAATATCACATAATTCCTCTGTAGTATAATCCTCAAATTCAATCTGGAAGGCAATTCTCGAAAGCATCCCCGGATTTCTATCAAGGAACCGCTGCATAGGTTCCTTGTATCCAGCAAAGATTACGATTATATTGTCTCTGTGGTTTTCCATTTCCTGCACGATAGTATTAATCGCTTCATCTCCAAATCCATTTTCATAGCTGTCACACAGTGAGTATGCCTCGTCTATAAACAGAATTCCACCTTGGGCTTCCTTGAATTTTCTTTTCACCAGCGGAGCTGTAGCGCCAACATGATCTCCTACAAGGTCTGCTCGTCCAACCTCTACAAATGTTCCTGTAGATAGCACCTTTTCATCTTTCAGAATCTCAGCAAACAGCCTTGCTACAGAAGTCTTTGCAGTACCCGGGTTTCCTGTAAATACCATATGTAAAGAGGCTTTTTCTATTGCAATGCCTTTATCTATACATAGTTTGTTCAATTTATAGTGGGCGATTGCCTTATGAATGACTTTTTTTACAGAAGAAAGTCCTACCATGTTATCAAGTTCTTTCTTTGCAGTTCCAGGCTCCCTCTCATTCTTCAGCCCTTCTTCTAACAAGCTTATATCATCTTTTGTGATTTGGAATAATTCCTTCTTCTTTATAACACTGGCATCTTTTCCATCTGAAAGCAGCCTTACTGCTTGATTCTGTAAAGCTCTGTCAATCAGATTTCTTACATATCTTCCATTACCAAAGTTATCAGTATTTCTCACCTTTTCAAAAATGTAATGTGCTTCTTTTGTTGCTTCATCTTTAATCTGCAATCCACGTTCTTCTATCATCAATTTGAATATATCTGTAAGTTCATCTGCAGTGTAGTCCGGAAAATCAACCCAGTGTGGTATCCTGCTTTTCAAACCCTCGTTAATTTTCATAAAATCATGCATCCGATCATTATATCCTGCCAAAATAACAATTACATCTTCTCGTCTGTTTTCCATCTCTTGAATAAGAACTGTTACTGCTGTATCGGATACCATAGAATAGGCTTCATCAATAAACAAAACACCTCCTTTTGCTGCAAGGAACGCTTCTCTTATAGCTGTGACATAGCCTAGACCATCCAGATCCATTCCTCCACGTTCTACGAAAGCTCCACTTTTTAGAATACCTTTTTCCTTAGCAATACCTGCAAAGAGTTTTGCAACTGTTGTCTTCGCACTGCCTGGGTTTCCACCGAATATCATATTCATTGAACATGTGTGATAATTCTTACCCTTACGCTTTTCACGCTCCTTGTCTGCGAGATACAATGCTATAATACTGTCAATCTGCTTTTTTACAATGTCCAAACCTATCAGTTTATTAAGTTTATCATAAGATGATTCAGTTGTCTCATCTCTATCCAGCAAAAAGTTATAGGACACGTCATAATTATACGCATGAAGTATATTCTTACTAAGGCACCAGGGTCCAAACTTTTCATTTGCCATAAAAATATCAGTCTGTGTAAAGTTGCTTCCCGGGTATAATTTCATAAATTCACCCGCCTGTCCGGCATATTCTGCATATTCCGAATTTTTTATCAGTGTTTTCATATACCTGATAGCAGCTTTTCTATCTCCTTTTCCTTCCCTGAGAATTACCGGAACTACATATTTCCCTATCTCAGGCAATATTTGATATGAAAATCCAGGATTATCCATATTATAGGTAAAAATGAACAGACATTCATTCCTATATTTTTTCAGAAGATTAATTATATATTTGCTAACTAGAGTATAGTCAACAGGGTCACATCCAAACTTTTCTGTAAGATTAATTACTATCGCTCCTCCAAAATTCCCATCTATAATATCTTCAAGATGATTTCTAATTGTACACATATCCGGGTCTATATCAGAAATCAGTTCCAGCCTTCGGCTGCTTACACGGTTTGCCTTTATCAAGCTCTGCATAAGTGTTTCTGCCATATCTATTACAGCCTCCGTGCTATGCCCAGATATTATATAGTGCGTCATATTGCCATTGAAACCGGATTCATTTACATGTTCTTCAATATTTGTAAGTTCATTTATAAATGACTGATCATATATAGCATTTCTGCAACTGCTCTTATCTGGAACAATTCTCTCATCAAATTTAAAGTGAAATGATAGTTTTTCATTATTATAATAATTGTAAATCCACAAATTTGATAATTCTATAAATTTGGTTGTTATATTCGAGAAATCCCTTCTTTGAGCTTCCAGAAGGAAGTCAAGTGCCTGATACATGGTAATTTCATAAGGAGCTGTTTTTATTCTGTTTACAGAAAAGTCTTCTTTCAGTACATTCGTAGCATGAGCAAATGCATCCGCAAAGATTTTCTTTTTTTCGTCATAAACAAAGATTGCAAATATTGTATTTCCTTCCTCCTGATAAGCTAAGAATGCCACATCATTGTCCAGTCTTTTGTACATATAGTCATTGACTGCAGCAATCGTATTCTCATAAGCGTATTCTCGAAGGTTAATTGTCGTCTTCTCTTTAATCTGATCTGCGCTTGTATACAGTGCGAAATTATAATATCTCATAGATTTTCTCCTAGCATTTTCTTTATTGTCTTAAGTCTCGAAGCTGAAAACAATACCGGATTAAACAAACCGTATATAAATCCAACCTCATCTCTGTTGACGCCGAGTACCTCTGCCACTTCATCTGCTGCATTTCCCGGATAATCATATTTTTTGATTATTTCAATAATATCCGCATATCTTGTGATAAAAGTCATATACAATTTGGCTTCATGGACTTCCCTTTTGTGAATCTCTGATGTATCACTACGAATAGTTCCATATGGAATAACATTCTCGCTGTCAATTCCTCCCCAGACCTTAAGCCAATACATAGCTCCCTTTTTCGCTTCTTCCAGTGAACTGTATGAACGAACAAATTTCCCTCTTGCATTAACACTGTAACAAGATAATCTTCCCTGAAACGATTTTTCAAATTCTTTCATCGGACTTTTATCTTGCTTCGCAGGGATTTCCAATGGTCCTCGCACATCCTCAAATCGCTGATAAAAAAGATTGTACGATTCTACTTTTGCGTTCATTTCTTCCACACCTTCACTACACTGCTCTCTCTGAAATGCAATGGTCATCATGACACCATCAATTCTAGAAATATTAATGCTCTTAAATAACAACAGGTAGTATCCCTGAAGGGACGATGTTTCCACATCTACATCCTTCGGTATGCAATTGTTATAGTAAAGCTTATGCCACTCGAATGAGTCTGGCTTTAATAACACATTTTTGAAATGCTCCTCTAATTGTTTTCTCTCTAGTTCATCCAGCTTGCGGAATTCTAAAGTTTTATCATAGATAATATACTCCACATCATCTATCCCAAGAATCTTCCATATCATAGACTCCCAATTATATAATAATCCATTTTTCTTGCGATAATTTTCAATTACATGGTTAATCTGGCTTTGCAATTCTTTGCGACAGTAGATTCTTTCTGATGCATATCTTTTGCTAATCCGAATCCATTTATCACTATTCTCTGAGAATGCCTCTGCCATAAATGGAAATGTGTGTTCAGGATAGAGCCAATTTCCCTCAAAGCCTTCCTGTCCTATCAAATATTCCTTTCCATCACTTGTAAGCATAATAATCATTCCTGGACCACCAAGTCCAGAACCCATGCTATATGAGAATGCGATGATTTTATTGAATAATTCTATGTTTAGATTCTCGTACCCAAAACTCAAATCACATCACCTCCTGATAAACTACTAAAGATTATATAAATTTCGTTTTCTTCCCAATCCCATTTATATCTAATAGTTCAATCAATTCTTTATTATAGCGTCATACTAATTGCTCTTTGCTTCTTGGCTTTATACCCCCTTATCTGTGACTTATTATACCTTTTTGGCATTTTATAAATCAGCACATCTAACGCTTTTCATATTTATTTTCTGCCCCTATCAGAATCCATTATTGGATTTTCCCACATTTGACACAAAACTGTTCCCGATTGACACGTCCAAGCAATAAGTTTGTCCCCGCCTTTTTATGAATTTTCAAATAATCAATGAGATGCTGATTGGGTTCTCCTGTATCAGAGTCTGCACTTCAAATTATCTGACAGCAGACTATTCATTTATATCTACAATAACGGCCGCATGATCTGTAATACCAGCATTCATCAAAAACGGATCAATCTCAATATTTTCTACCTTACTTGCAAGAGACGGTGATGTAATAGCATAATCTAATCTTCCCTGATATTGTGCCTCTGTTGGTGTGTTTTCATCATTGCCTGCTGCTATCCAAAGATCCACCGCACCTTTGTCTAACAATCTGTTTATCATTTTTTTATTTCCCTTAGTTTGATCATTCGCATTCAAATCTCCCACTAACAGAAAATCATCCTTTAAATAAGATACTACAAAATTTTCCATATGATTTAAAAACACCTCATCAGACTCATACGGAAAGTGACTTCCACATATCATCAAATCATTTTCTTTACAAACCACAGTTCTGTTCTCTCGATATTTTCCAGGCGAATGAATGTACTTTGGATTTCCATCTCGAAAGAACATCATAGTTAAAGAATAATTCCCTCTCTCTGGTAAACATTCTTCGATATAGTAATATCCTATTTTTTTCAGTTCACCTATAAAGTCTATGCTTTCATAACAGCTAATCAACATTTCTTCAACAAACAATAAATCCGGCTGCTTATCTAAGATATATTCTTTCAGACCATTCCATACCTCATTTTCTTCACCTGTTTCGCCCAATACTCCCAGTCAATATGGTAATTTCTATCTCGATTATTAAAATATCGGTGAGTCATTAAATGCTCACTCTTACCGCCAAAATCATTCATATTGATTGACATAATTCTTTTTTTCTTATTCATCATTTTCGTGTCCTCTTTCATCTACATACTTTTTAATAAATTCCTTTAAAACAGTTGCTGGATTTTTCTTTTCTGACTTACATAATGTCTTAAATCGAAAGTACAATTCTTCCTTTATTGTAAAAGTTATCTGTATATTTTTGTTCTTAATATATTTCACATTCTACCTCTTTCTCCGATAATATCTACCCTCACCATATCTATAGCTTCTTCTGCGTTTATCCTGCCTTCAAGCAAAAGAAACACTGGCATACTTAAACGGTCTAACAAACCAGGGAGCGCTACAGTAATAAAATCTTCCATCTCCAGCGTATCCAGTTCAAAATGTGTATATGGAATAAGCATTGTAGCTGCAATATCTTGCATTTCGTCTTCGGTAACATAGAATCTTGGCGAAATTAAATATTGAGATTGATATAATGCACCTTCCAGACCATCTGAAACACGTACCCACAATCTGGCATTTATATAATTCAATAATCTGTATAATTCGGACAAGTGTTTCGACTTCTGGCAGATCTCTGCACCCAATTTCGAATAATATACTCTTACTTCCATAGAATCCTCATAGAACCAGATGCAACCCTCTGTGATATAATCTGGGCATCTGTCACATTTCTTAAAAACCATCGTTATTCTCGGTATACCTTCCATCAGATCTGTTTTGAAATACAAATTATGCTGTTTTATATACGAGGTAATTTTTGACATCATCCAGATACTGGGTTTCTTTATCGTAAATTCCAAAGCGACTGTTCCTTTCTACTTTTTATGTTGAGATTATAAGTTTTCGACGGTGGAGAAAGCGGAGAGCAAATTCTCCTCTTTGACATCAACCTTTTGAGTTGGGTGACTCCCATCTGCTATGCTATATTTATACATGATTGCATTGTATATAAACCTCCACAACTTCCTATTTTCAGAAAAAAAGAGAGCCATTTTGGCTCTCTTTAAATATCTATATCAATAATCAATGGTTCATGATCTGATAATCCTTTTCCTTTTTCAAATACTTTATAACTCTTAACTCTAGCTTTTAAATCATTTCTAACTAAAATATAATCAATATGAGTTTTGTCGTTAAAAGTTGGCTTCGACCTTGCATCCCCGTCTGGTTCACAATATCCTAACTTCATCAGTTCTTGAAGTCTCTCGAACTGTTCAGTTTGAGAATCATCTGCATTAAAATCTCCCAATACAATCTGTGGTTTACTCTTCTTGCATTGATCAATAATATTTTTCCATAAATTCCTATTTACAGATGCACCTTCAACATCTTCAACCCCTTTACCATCTTTCTTAGGCATTTGTATTGGTGGTATATGCAATGCCATAATTCTAACTTGATTCTTTTCTATTTGAATGACATGATTTCTTTTCTCCCCACAATACTCATTATCAGAGTTTTTCCACTCATCCTGTGATATAACCATAGTTCTAGCATACGCCCAAATATTCATACGATTTGCTTTAAATGTTCCTTTATTAAAGTTAAAGTCTTTATTCAGCATTTCATTATATAAATCGTGATTACGGTTTTTTTCTCCAACCTTATACGGAACCTCTTGCAGACAAACCATATTTTCTGAATCTTCACTAAGAAATTTCACAATTACGTTTTTAATTTTTTCATAAACATCACTAGAACTGTCCACTTCTAAGTATTCCCAATATTTTCCTGAACGCCTTCCATTTCTGTACCAATCCACATTCCAAGTTACTATCTTCATCGCTCATCCTCCTCATACTTTTCCAATGCTTTTTTCAGTGTTTCTTTAATCTTATTTCTATAAGATTTCTCTCCTTCTTTTCCTCTGTCAAGAACTTCTACACATCCACTGTATTGCAATACCCAAAAAGTAAAACTATTGAGATTTACTTTGAGTTCTATATCATAATACTTACTTTCATCTGCATCATATCCCACAACTTTAAAGCGATCTGAGAACCAATCAACAATCTGTGTAAATTGATCTGCATCTATACGTATTCTTACTCTCTCGACCTTACCTGTGAACATATACGGATTTTCCATTCTATATTCGAATAAATCATTTAATTCCGAAAGTCCTGCCTCCTCTTTTGTAACAGCTTTCGCCCGATTAATTGTAACGTCTGTCATCAAATCAATTCGATAAAGCTTGTATTTCAAATCTGTGCATCTTTCCGTTTCCAGATCAGCGCCCAACATATAGTAGCGTCCGTTAGAAAATATTATATCAAATGGTGAACAAATCCTGTGTACATCCTCTTTATACTTCTCCGGTGTCTCTGGCAACACCTTTCCATGTCTTCCATATGGCACCAGCCTTACATTTTGATTTTCATAGTCGTACACTCCCAGATTGAATTTCACCTTTTTTTCTTGCTTAATCGCCGCTCTTATTAACCGAACTTGTTTTAAGACACGGCTTTCTATATAACCAACTTTTTCGTCTATATCATCATTTCCAACAAAATACGGCTGATTTACCATACGTTTACGATAATTCGTCAAATCAGAAAATCTCTTACCAGCCAAAAATGTAATCCTATTTGCAAGATTATCTGCCTCTTTCTTAGTTAAGATTTTGCTATTAAGTACTGAGTCCATCAGAAACATCCATTCCGTTTCAGATAACGTTTCCATCAGCCAGTATCCTATCGTCCGTCCGTCCGGACCTTTTTTTACAAACAAAATTTCTCGCTCAGTCACTCGGCATTCCCTTATGATCTCGTCGCATTCTTCTTCCGTTTCATAGGCTCTTACACCCATTCTATATGCAAACCCCTCAATTGCTGTTCGCTTTATATTATTTGCATGTTCAATAATAAATTTTGTTCCTATTGGATGTTCTCTACTTGCATACTCTCTTAGAATATTACGAATAATATCATCATTGCTACGTTGTCCAAATTCTTTTTCTGTTTTTGCCATAAAACCATTCCTTTCTTTTTCTTTCAAAAATTATTCCCACGAAAAAGCTGTGCTTTCAGTCTTTTCGTGGATTAATTGAGGTTTTTATTTTATAGCATTATATTGAATTTTTTCGTAAGTGTATTTATTAATTATCTTTTCCGCATCTGCTTCTGACGTCGTATCTGAACTTGCAGCTACCGGCTCGCTACTCAAATACCTACTAATTCATCTAAGTTCATTCTTTTAGTATGTCTTTTTCTTACACGTCTACAATATTAGACCGCTTTAATCAACATAAAAACCCACTATTTATGCATAAATCACCAATTTAGTAGGTGATTTTCTTTATTTGCCTTAATTTTCCTTAGAATTCTCTCTCAATAAACCTACCATTTCATCATATATAGCAAAATTAGTAGGTTTCACAGTCCTATGTATTAGTTTCATGTACCATTTAACACTAGCATTCTGCTATAATTCCCCGATGATATCACTTATTAATTGCTTCATCTTATACCCCAGCTTCGCCACGATTCTTAAGTCTATGATTAACAACCATCGCAGCCACACCTAGCAGCACTATAAAAAGAGAGATAAACTGCGATGTAGAGAATATTCCAACCTCTCCCCTGTAATCATTTCTTAAGAACTCAATTGCAAATCTTCCAAGTCCGTAGGTTATGCAATATAAGAATCCAATATTACCTGCTGCCATATGCTTTCCGGTAGTTTCCTTACCGTCTGCCTTGCGCTTCATAACAGCAGTATAAGAAAACTTAGCTGCTATTATCATAAGAAACGCCATATTAAGGAAATCTGCCCCTGATGATATAAGCTGTGTAGGAATCAGTTTAACTCCTGATGGTGCAAGTGAACCAGCCGGGAAAACGACACCCCAGGCTGCGTCTGTCTGTCTTCCGTAACAGCAGCCTGCAAGAAAACAGCCAATTCGTCCAAAGCCCTGTGCCAACGCTATCTCTGGCATTACCAGGTCAAAATATTCAAGGAATGATAACTTCTTAATCTTTACATATATAAGGTTGCACAGCACACCTGCAATAAGTCCGCCATATACAACGAATCCCGATGAGCCAAGCACGCCCATAGGATCTTTTATAAAATCCTTAAAACTCACTATTATATACAACAGCTTTGCTCCAAGAAATCCCGAAACTCCTGCAATTATCGCGATATCAATAAGAGCCTCCTCTTTCATTCCCATCTTCTTAGCCCTGTACTCGCCAACAAGCAGCGCCAGCACAAAACCTATGCCAATCATCAGTCCATAACCATGAATTACGAACTTTCCTATATGAAATAAATCTGTCTTCATAAAATCAATCTTCCTTTCTGTCGCCTGCGAACCAATCCTACATCAGTCCCAGCTTTTCCTTTGCCATCGCAAGTCTTCTGTCAAATTCTGCATAAAATGCTTTATCATCAGCGCATCCGGCATATGTCGTCATGTAGAACACCCTTAGGTTAAATGTATTAAGAATCTTCACATTATCCTCTGAAAGTCCCGGCAGTGCCGCCTGAAGCTGCTTCACATACTCATGCCATCTGACAATATAAGAATCATACTCCGCAAGCCCCTCGATGCCAAGCCATTTTTTCAGTTTAATCTTCGAGAGATTATCCTTATTACACTCGCCCTTCTGCACAATATATTTAAAATGTGTCTCATCCTCCCAGTATCTTCCAAGTGGGAACATTCTGCATATTCCCGGTCTTATCGTATGTATATTGCACAGATTATCTTCACGAAGAAATGCACATCTTCCGTCTGATTTCTGCATTTTTAAGTTAGGCATAATAAGACCATCCACCACATTTAACTCAAGCTCATTCATCGTAAGCTGTTCAAATGTTTTGCCCAACCCGGTTGTGAGCTTATAACAGTCATATGGATCAAGCACAATCGTACTTCCCATATTCTGGCAGCATACAGTCTGACAGCCCTTACACGAGTTAGTATCAACACGCACAAGGTCATTCTCAGTATACAGCTTACCATCCGATATATCTTCTAATGAAACATTTCTTAACATTATTCAATCCTTTCAAATGTGTACAAAAGATTATAAATCTTCACGCACATATTTACTTCATAAGTAACTATAGTAAAAAATATGTATCAAATCAAGAACATTTTACTCCCATTTTTCGCCAGAATGTGCTAAAATACATTCTTGTATATTTATTTTAGGAAATCTGATATTGAGAAAGGATTAAGAAAATGAAAGATAAGATTGTTACATTTGGTGAAATTATGCTTCGCCTCTCTCCTGAGAACAACGCAAGATTTACTCAGTGCAATGCATTTGAGGCTGTTTATGGAGGTGGAGAAGCCAATACTGCTGTGTCCCTTGCTAACTTTGATGTTGATGCTAATTATGTAACAAAGCTTCCAAAACATATAATCGGACAGGCTGCAATCAACTCACTCCGTCAGTACGGCGTAGGCGTAGACCATATCGTGCGTGGCGGCGATCAGATTGGTATCTACTTCCTTGAGAAGAAGACAAGCCAGCGTCCAACTAACGTTATCTATAACAGAGCAGGTTCTGCATTTGCGCTTGCTACTGCTGATGACTTTAATTGGGACGAAATATTTGACGGTGCAACATGGTTCCATTTTTCAGGAATCACACCTGCAATCTCTGATGAGATGACTAACATCTGTATCACAGCCTGCCAGAAGGCTAAGGAAAAAGGCATGACTGTAAGCTGTGACTTAAACTACAGAAGCAAGCTCTGGTCAAGTGAAAAGGCTTGTGAGGCAATGTCTCGTATCTGCCAGTATGTTGATGTATGTATCGCTAACGAAGATGACGCTATCGGTATCTTCTCTATGAATCCTGCCGACGCTAATGGCGAGGAGAAAAATGCTTACATTGCCAAGGAACTTATGAAGAAATTCCCATTCAAGATGGTTGCTTCAGTATGGAGAACAGAAACTTCTATCACAACATTTAAGCTCCAGTCTATGATTTACACAGAAGGCAAGGCTTACTACAGCAAGGAATTCTTCATGCACATTCTTGATTACATCGGTGCCGGAGACGCTTACTGTGCTGGTCTTATCTATAGCCTTATCAACAACTTTGACCCTCAGAAGGCAGTTGAATTTGCTAACGCTGCAAGCTGCTTAAAGCACACTGTAAGCGGAGATTACAACTTAGTTACAGTTGACGAGGTTATGAAGCTCGCTTTCTCTGACGCTGGTAACGAAGTTCAGAGATAATTTTATTATTCATATAAAAAACTTAAAGGCAGTTAATCCCTTATATAAGAATTAACTGCCTTAGTTTTTAAGTTCATTTCATAATCACTCTTTTTCCCCGGCAACAATCCTGCCCTCATAAATCTCAATTATATCATCTGACAGCATTTCAAGTTCTTCCTTGTCATGGCAGGCAATTATAATAAGTGCTCCTCTTTTTTTCTGCTCCTCAAGTATCTTGTGAACCTGTTTTGCACCCACTTCATCGAGCGCATTTATAGGCTCATCAAGAATTATGATATCAGGTTTTTCCATAAATGCCGCTGCTATTCCAAGCTTCTGCTTCATTCCAAGTGAATATTTTTTATAGGTTCTCTTATCGTCAGGATCCAGTCCCACCTGCTCCATTGCATGTCTTATATCTTCAATTTCAATCTTATTCTTAATACATGCCAGCATCTCAAGGTTCTTCAATCCCGTATATTCCGCCACAAACGAAGGATTCTCTATAAGAATTCCTATGCTTGGTGGAAATGTAAAATCTTTTCCCAGTATTTTCCCATCAATCTCAATTTCACCCTTCACTTTTATAAGCCCGCTTATAGCACGCATAAGCATGGTTTTTCCAGAACCGTTCTTTCCCTTAAAACCATATACCATGCCACTTTCAAGTTCAAGATTAACATTATCAAGAACTCTTGCTCCTTTTATATCTTTACACACATTTCTTAATACAACCCTCATACACTATATCTCCTTTGCATTTAATATATCCATCCTGCTGACATATATATATCCTGCTATTATGGATATAAGTATTATTACAACATCAGCAATCATCATATGAATACTGTCTGTTCCTCCAGCAGTATATATATTATTTCTCATACACATAAGACCATTGAATACCAGTAATACATTTCCTGAAAATATTGTTATTATCATTCCTGTTGATATAAGCAAAAGTGCTATTACAGACGAACATATCATTGATAAAAACATCTGCACCAGTGCTATGGCAAATAATGAAAGCAACGGAAGAACCAGACTCATAATCACTATTTCACCTGCTGCTACATTTGTTACATTCTCTGGATATCCATATATGCGAAGCACTTCCATATGCACATCCAGTCCCGGTTCATATCCATGAATTACACTTATAATTACAATTAATATATCCGTCAACGCTGTCATATATAAAGCACTTGCAAAACACCATATAACTTTACCTGCAAACCATTTACCAATGCTTCCACATCTGATTATTATCTGCATACCCACACTGCCAAAATCCCTGACGCAATAGTTTCCTACAATAAATGCAATGCCAAGAACCATAAACAGATACTGTTCTGATATATAAAATTCTGCCATATTGTCTGGTTTAATTATTCTGCTACCCCTGTAAAACACCTGAAACAAATCCCCCACTGATACCTGACCTGTATATCCATGTGAACCGTTTTTTCTTCCCAGACTCATATCAGCAATAATTACCAGTGCAGCTATTACAACAGTCGATATTATGTATAAATATTTTCTTTTAAATATCCCACGCGCTATATCATTTTTTAAAATATTCCAAAACATCATCGGCTTCTCCTTAAACTGTCACATTTTCCCATCAACGATATAACCATAAACAGTACAGCCACTATCACAGCCATATACACAAGACTGCTGTATCTCCATCCATTCAGGTATACCCTGTATGTTATAAATGTTTTCAGCACTCTGGCATTTCCCTGCTCAACCAGCATATACAGATTAAGTACTATACATATAAAATATCCGGCAATCCAGCTATGTATATATCTGTGTATTATCATCAGCATTTCCATGTTTATAATCATCATTAAAATTAATGTTATGAAAATTCCTGAAAACACTGTGATAAACTTTGTGTCTGTAAGATATGCTCCATAAACTCTCTTTGCCATCGCATTTTTTGACTGCCAGTTATCAATAATTCCATGTGTCGATACAACACCGCCTATAAACACCCAGACAGCCATAATAACTACATATAATACAATCCTGCCAATTCCCCCACCAATTACAGAAATGTAAAAATTTCTTATATTAACATACCGCACCATTCTGTTATCATCATACATTCTTCTAAAATACGATATTAAAAGAACCATAATAACAGGAATTGCTATATAAGGAACAACCCTGTAATTATATGTAATAATAAAATCTTTCACGCATGTGACGCCCTTTGCCTTTCTTGCTGCAAATGCATATTCACACACAAATAATGAAACTAAAATAACAACAGCATACAATGATATCTTTTTCCACTCCGGTGGTCTTTTCCAGATTCTCCACTTCATAAAATCCCCCTTTATTAATTATTCAATAGAAAATACCATTCTTCTCTCTAATGGATACTGTGACATAACTATGTAAACATCAGACTCTGCATATCTCTGTCTGCTATTAACCATCCATGCATCCTTATACTTTATGTTGGTTACAAATTGTACTCTCTGTGTTTCACCTGATGCCACTGTCTTAATATCAGTATTCATCCTTTCCAGAGAGTTGCTGTCACCATTAAATTCTGTACAATAGATAAATAATGATGCCAGACGGTTTATGCTTACAGCCTCCTGTCCGTTATTTTTTATATCAACAGTAAATACAAGATAATCTGAATCGTCTTTTCCTTCTGAAAATATTCCAAGCTGTTCTTTTGTGTAATCTTTTAAAATACCTGCCCTGTCATACATTTTGCATGATACCGGTGAGATACTCACATCTGCTGTAATAATATCCGCTATGTCAGGTGTATAATTAATCCATTCTCCATATCCGCATTTTTCAATCTTTTTGAATGGAAAAATCGTATTAATTCTGATTGTAAGCACAAGCCATACTGCCAGAACAACTACTGCACATACTATCAATGCAATTTTCTGCTTTCTTTCCTTTCCCGATAATCTGTCATTATAAAACATCCATTTTCACGCCCCTTACCATAAAATGCACATATCCGCATAAAACAAGCACAACAAACAATATGCATAAAGAAACTAATGTTGTTGGCGAACTCTGTGGAACATAAAACACCTTCTGTATTGCAAGCCCTCTTATAACCGGATTACCCGAATATGCAACCAGCCTTCCCGATACTATACATATAAGAAAAGGCAGCGATAATACAACAAATCTGTTATTAGCATATAATGACAGTGATAATGCCAGTCCCGCTATAAGTCCTGCAAATACAAATATCAGTGCCATATATACAATGCAATATGCAATCACATTTTTAACAGCAAGATTCATAAACAATGCCTTATAATTCGGCAGCTGATACCAGTCATAATTAATTACCGGAAACATTGTCATTGTAAGCATAAGATTAAGTAACAACGGAAATACTGCTGAAACCCCGGCAGTCATAAACACCGCTACAGATTTGGCTGCCAGATATTCTCTTTTTTCACCTCTTACAGCTATATTCTTAAGTATTCCGGACTTCCTGTCTGTGTAAAATGATGCTGCATACGGAATAGTTATTAATAAAAATACCACCATCTGATATATATTAATCTCTGGATTAATCATTCCACCCATCCAGCTTTCCGTAACATTTCCAACAACAGAAGACGCAATATCCGGATGATATCCGTCAAATATATGACTGACTGATGGTATAACTTCTAATACAAAATGTGCCAGTCCCAGCAACCCTCCTAATAACATTGCAGTTTTAAGTTCTTTCCCATGAAAAGCTCTGTAAAGTTCTATTCTTATCATTCGCCCCATATACATCACCTTCTTACTCAATATTAAACTTTATAAAGTTTTCCCCGTTAGCGACCTGCTGAACCCCTAAAAGGCTTAACCTCAGATAAATATTGTCATAATTAATATCGTCAGTGTCTGTCGCAACATTTCTGCCATTCTCATTTCTATAATATTTTTTTACTATCTTGTCCGGCTCAACCATACATAAAACTATATTGCGGTGTTCCCCAGACTTAAGTGTCATATTTCCATAATCTGCGCCTGTTGATTCTGCATAATCGTAAAATATTGATTCACATATACTCAATCTGGTAATCTCCCCATTCTCCCTGTCCAGACTATATGACTTTATTCCAGCAATATTAATTGTGGCTTCTGAATCTGAGTTATTAACAAGTTCTGCCGATATCATAAAAATCTTAGTACCAATCCCATCATATCTGCTGTCAAATGTCCCGTCTGCTTCATTGTATGTGTTAGTAAATCCTGCTTCTCTTGAATTAACCTTTTTTATCCATTCTATAAAATTACTGTCTGTACCACCAATTTCTTTATACGCATCCATATTATCAGCCAGTATAGCCTTATTTACCTTTATACTAATATTATAGTTTAAATGTGGACTTGTAAGAATTGTTCCCTCTTTAGAATAATCATCTATAATTACTGCGTCTGATGGCAACTTCATAACATCCGCTTCCATAATATATTCACGATTCGTCTCAATTCCACCAGTCTGCTCAGTTTCAGTCTCCGTCTGCTGTATATCCGTATAATCTTTATAAGAAACTCCACAACCTGATATACATGTCATACTTATCAATGCTACAAATATGCCAACAAACCATTTCTTTCTCATAAAACCCCTCCCTTTTTTGATTTAATCACACTTGCTTTTCTATATTAATATACGAAATCATGCGGAAAAAAGTTTGACAGTTTTATCAGTTATAACTGATAAAAATCAAAAAAGGATTGGAGACTTCTGACAATCTCCAATCCTTCTAAATCATCATATATTCATTTTCTAGGACTTATCCCCATACTTCTTCAGCAATTTCCTTGACAAGCTTTAACTTAGCCCACTGCTCTTCCTCAGTAAGCTTATTTCCAATCTCGCATGAAGCGAATCCACACTGTGGGCTCAGATACAGTCTGTCAAGCGGAACATATTTTGCTGCCTCATGAATTCTGTTAATAACAAGCTCCTTGTTCTCAAGGGCTGGTGTCTTAGTTGTAACAAGTCCAAGAACAACCTTCTTGTCCCCGGATACCTTTGCTAATGGTGCAAATCCGCCTGAACGCTCATCATCATATTCAAGATAATAAGCATTAACATTTTCCTCACCAAAAAGCAGATCAGCAACGCTGTCGTATGCACCTGAGCTGAAGAATGTTGAATGATAGTTACCTCTACACACATGTGTGTTGATAAGAAGATCTTCTGGTGCAGCAGCTACAACCTCGTTGTTTAACTTAAGCATAAGCTTCTTGTACTCTTCAAGAGCCTCACCGCTTCTTCCTGTAAGTGCAACAGCAAGTTTGGGATTGACCATTCCGCCCCATACACAGTCATCAAACTGGAGATTTCTACAACCTGCTGCATATATTTCAGCAACAAATTCATTGTAAGCCTTAATTACATCATCTGCAAATGCTTCCTCTGTTCCGTAGATTGCAAGTGTATCTGCTAAAAGCTCTGCACCTGTAAAATATGCGTAGAACTGTCCAGGTGAAGGAATTGTCTGCTTGGCAACAGTGTTCTCATCCTCTAATGCCTTAACGAATTTAAAATGTTCAACAAATGGATGGCTCTTTACTGATATTTTACCAACCATATATGTATCATCAATCATTGCTGCTTCTGCGTCAAATGTTGTATTGCCGTCAACTGTCTTTCTATGCTCAACTCCGTTGAAACCCCACATAAAATCAAGATGCCATGTAGATCTTCTGAACTCTCCATCAGTAATAACATGATATCCAAGTTCCTTAACCTTTGCTACAAGCTCTCTTATGCAGTCATCTTCAACTGCTGTAAGCTCTTCCTGCTTAATCTTTCCACTTTCATAGTCGGCTCTTGCCTTCTTTAATCTTTCCGGTCTTAAAAAGCTTCCCACATAATCATATCTGAAAGGTGTATTTAATGTACTCATGTATATCCTCCTGTTATAAATCAATTGTGAGGATAATTGTATCAGATGTGATTTAATATTTATAATACATTTTAATTGCGGTTAGCCATAGCTTTAAGCTATGACTAGTTTTGCTTTATGACCTTATTTACAAGTGTGTTCACATACTGAAAGAAGCCGTTATGGATCCATCCTTCTGATAAGACCATAAAATAAGGCAGCCCCGCATAGCTGAGTCTGCCTTACTTTCTTTATTTAATGTTGATGCCACTGGCATATTGCTGCAGAAACTGTTTCTTTCCACATGGTCTTCCCAAATAATATCCCTGCAGATAATCAACCTTCATTTCTTTCATTTTCAGAAGCCATTCTTTTTCCTCGATGCCTTCTGCGCATATCCTGACGTTAATACTATGTACCATGGTGATGATATTTTTATATAATTCATAATCCCTGTCACTGTTCATCGCCTTGGCAGTAAAATCCCTATCCATTTTCACGTAACTTGGATTCATATCACGGATACAATGAAGATTCGAATATCCTGTTCCAAAATCATCGATCACAAATGGAATCCCGTTCTTGTCCAGAGTTTTACGGAATTTACAGAACGAAGGTGTCATATCCATAAATCCGCTTTCTGTCATTTCAACACATAAGCATTCCGGCTGTAATGAATATTTTTGAATTGCATCCAGAATATCCCGCTCCACATTGCCTTGCAGGATCTGAACATAGGATACATTTACATTCATCCGAAAATCAGGAATATATTTCTGCATTTCACAGCACATTGCTGCAGCTTCGTTCAAAATATATCTTCCAGCGGGAATGATTAATCCGGTCTCTTCCAATAATGGGATAAACTCCATCGGTGAAACAAACTCCCGCCCTTCTTCCGTTATCATGGAAAAACGCATCAGTGCCTCTGCTCCAATGATCTGTTCGGACTGACAGTCCACAATCGGCTGGTAGTATACTTCAAAGCCATCATAATGGTTCACAATAGCATTACGAAGTGTTGCTATGATTCTTCCTTTATGTAAAAAGACCTCATAGTCATCCTGGTCAAAAATATAGAATCCATTTTTACCCATGCTTTTTGCCTGTTTCAAGGCAAATTCAAACTTTTTGCGGCATTCTTCGGTTCCCTCACAAAATGTTGCTGCATCTATAACACCAATAGAAATAGAAAATATAGCTTCATAATTTTCGTCTACTATGAAATTATGAAGTTTATCTGAAATCTTTTCTTTCAGTGCCACAGCTTCTTCTGCGGAGGAAGCTTCCAGATCCACGATCACATACTGATCCGCTACCAGATGGTAAATTCTCTGCTTGTCTGAAAGGCATTCCTTCATACAGCCGGCTACGCTTTTCAGGATATAATTACCATAATCAGCCCCCCTGGAGCTATTGATCGCTCCAAAATCATCAATTCCTATATGCATAAAAAATCCCTTGGTAATGGGTTCTTTTTGTGCACGCAGGTAAGCAAGGAATTCCGGACCGCCAAGCAGTCCGGTGACATTATCAGCCCTTCTCTTGTTGCCGGTCTCATTCAGACACCCGACCAGATACTCTGCATTTCCCTGCTGATCATTGACAACGATACCACGGCTGTTGATCCAGACCGGCATACCTTCTTTATCAAGCCATCTATAATGAAGATTATGTACCTTTTCTCTTCCTTCACATATATCCGCAAGATGCTTTGCAAGCATCTCACGGTCTTCTTCATATACTACATTCATAACTTCATTTGACATATCTGTCAGGATATTACTCGGTATATTAAATCGTTCCACAGCTGACTGTGAAATCTCAAAGGTATTATTCTGCAGATCAAATATATACAGATAATCGTCCATACATTCTGTAATGATCTCAAATAAAATATCAGCTGCCTGCTCTCCAAATAATTTAAATATATCATTAATCACAACAATAACCTTCCTTATGACTACTTCACTCTATTCCTGTCATTTTCTAGAATAACTTAAAGATATTCACGCGGTCATGCATCTTGGCTGCTCCCTCTGCCAGATTAATACTGATCGCAGTATTCTCTTCTGAGGATGCTGCATTGCCCTGTACCACACCGGACAGCTGTTCAATTCCCTGACCGATCTGTTCCAAGGACTCAGCCTGGGAGTTTGCTTTCTCCATGGTGTTCTGTGCAATCTCTGCAAATGACTCCATATCTGCAATGATCTGATTGAATGCGTCTGCTGTTGTTCTTGTAATCGTATTGCCATTTTCGATTTCCACTAAGGTCTTATCGATCAGATCTCTTGTATTTACAGCAGATTTTGCACTGTCTGCTGCCAACTTGCCGATCTGATCTGCCACTACTGCAAAGCCTTTTCCTGCTTCTCCTGCTCTGGCAGCTTCAATGGAAGCATTCAGGGATAACAGGTTGGTCTGGGATGCAATATCCTCGATATCTGTGATAATATTACCGATCTCCTTGGAGATTTCTGTAATGTGCTCCATTTCCATCAGCAGATCGTTCATTTTTTCTTTTTCTTCGTTCGCTTTATCTGCAGAAGCTTTTACACGTGCAGATGCGCTCTGTGTTTCCTTCGCTGTATCTGCCGCCAGATCCACGACCGTATCAATGGTGGCATTCAATTCCTCGATGACTCCTGCCTGCTCTGTTGCACCGTCCGCCAGGGATTTTGATGCATTTTCCACCTCGGATGCATTCGATGCTACCTGTTCTGCCAGATTGCTGATCTCGGTCAGGGTACTGTTAAACCGTTTCAGAATATACAGCAGTGATACCTTCAATTCCGAGAAATCGCCTAGGAAATCTGTAATATCATCACCATTTCTGGTCAGGTCACCCTGCGCTATTGCCTTTACCTCCATAGAGATCTCGCTGACATAATCTGCCAGAATACCCATGGCTTCTTTCAGATTCTTAATGGTATCGCCAAGCTCATCATCAGACTCATAGGTAAGCATTTCTACATTAGATAGTTCGCCCTTACGCAGGCTGGCAACTGCTGCATCTATCTGTTCTACCGGCTCAGTAATGGAATTGGTAATGATCCTTCCGATCAGTGTCGTCACTACAGCAATCGCAAGACCCGCTGCCACAATCACGACAAATATGATGATGGTGCATACATTGGCCATGGTCTTTGCCTGATCTAATTCTACCTGGAACTCGTCACGTAATATAGTTAATTTTTCAGTAAAAGCTTTATATTCTTCATACACCTCTCCGGTCATCAGCTTTGCTGCTTCCTGCTGTTTATTCTCACGGCTCAACTTCAGGATTTCATCTGAAGCAGCCCTGTATTTTTCCCATGCAGCGTTTGCTACTTCGTAATCGTTCTGTCCTTTTTTAGCATCACTGTCTGCAGACATGATTGCATCCAGATTCGCATCTGTATCTTGGATCTGACTCTCCAGCTTCCGAATTTCCTCTTCACAGGCAGTCATATCCGATGCATCTGATTCTACCAGGTGCTGATACTGCTTGATTCTGTATTTCGCAGTCATTGTCTCTAAATCCTGCAGATATTCCAATGACGGAGACCAGACCTCCGTGATCTTCTCTATATTTGAACGGATCACTAATGTCGAGATCAGTGCCACCAACACTAAAAATAATGTCATAACAAGTACTGTCATTCGATATACTTTTAATTTTCCTGCAACCTTTAAGTTAGCTATACGCTTTTTAATCTTTTCCATGATAGTTTTCCCTTTCTTTGTAAATTATTGATCTTTTATCACATTTGTTTATCCATAAACTGCTATAAGATATCATACTTTATTGGAAAAGTCTATAAAAAAAAGTATTAAATTATTTTCTGCTAAATATTAATGGTTCTATCGCTAGAAACTGGTGAAAATACTTCTTTCTGACCATCCAATCCCAAATCTTTTGCCATTTGTTCCATATCCTTATATATCTTGTCTTTGTACTTATCATAAAGGAACTCAAATCCATCTTTGCGAAGAATTGATGGCGAATTATCCATGTGAATGCAGTCTTTCATAACACAGTCATATGCAAGATTTCTGCACATAAATAGACTGTATGTCTAGACAGCTTAAGCTGTTGTTCTGTTAACTGCAAACTGCACTTCTATTATTGTTCCTCCTGATGGGTTAGGCCTGATTGCAATACTGCCATCGTGTACCCGCACAATTTCATTAACAAGCGCAAGTCCAAGACCAACACCACCAAGCTCACGGCTTCTTGATTTATCTACGCGAAAGAAAGGTTCAAACACACGTTCCTTAAGTTCCTCTGGAATTCCACTTCCCGTATCCTCTACTGACAGATAAACCTGCTTTTCCTTCTGATATGCCTCTACTATGACCTGTCCACCAGAATGATTATATTTTATGGCATTCTCAACAAGATTATATACAAGCCTTTATATAAGTATATCACTTCCAACCATATTTACATCCTTACATTTTCCAATAAGCTTTATATTCTTTTCCTGTGCAAGTGGCTCCAGATCCGCCAATACCTCATCAATAAGTGCATTAACTATAATCGTCTCATCACGTCCCACTGTCTGAAGCTCGCTCATGTCAAGGAGCGTTTTTACCATTTTACTAAGTCTTTCATTCTGTTCAGTAACCATCTTTATCGTCTGTATGGTATCTGCATCATTACCTGGATGCTTGCTAGAATTATATAAATCAAGCTGAATCTGCATTAATGATAATGGTGTCCGAAGCTCGTGTGCCGCATTCTCAGTAAACTGCCTCTGTATCTTAAATGCCTCCGATAGACGTTCAAGCATCTTATTATACGAAACACTAAGACACTTACAGAAGATATTGATGCTATACGAAAAATCGAGGAACAAATAGCTGAAATTGAAAATAAGACTACTTCTGACAGTAGTAAGAAAAACAATACCGAAACCTTCAATGGCAATAAAACTGCCAAGCACACTCAGCATTGCCTGTCGGTCAGTTGCAAAAAGAAGAGGCTGAAAAGCCTGCTCTTATATATACATATATCTGTCTCCTATTTTTTAACTCCAGCTCATACGGATATCATACATCAGCCTTGTAAGTGCAATACTGTCTTTAGCTGTATATACATCACTGCTGCAATATCCAAGTTTTACGCATCTGCTTACTTCCCTGATTTCATATTCAAAGCCATTTATATCAACCGGACTCTCGATTGTTTCCGGTTCTTTTCCTTCCACCTCAAGTATCATGGTCTCGGCGTGTTGGAAATCCGGTAAAAATATACTTCCCTTTGTTCCCTCAATTCTGGCATTACGTTTTAATTCCTGCCCAATTGTCTGGACTGATTCTGCCGTACATCCATCATTATATGTCAGTTTGAGACAGCTGTAATCATCTGTTCCATACTCATTAATATGTACTTTTTGAGTTTCTACATTCTGCGGCTCATTCCCTGTAACAATACGCAGAAATCCCAGATTGTAAATTCCTATGTCCAACAAAGCACCTCCACCAAGTGCAGGGTTAAATTTACGCTCTTTTCTGGCACCTGTTGCAACAAACCCATACTGACATGAAATATGTTTTATTTCTCCAATAACTCCTTGCTGTAAGATACTGTGTAAACGATCATACAATGGAAGAAACCATATCCAGAGTCCCTCCATGATAAAAAGATGTCTATCCCTTGCCAGCCTGTACAGTTCCTGTGCCTGTTTATCATTTATCGTAAACGGCTTTTCGCACAATACATGCTTTCCATGTTCAAGACATAACCTGCAATTCTCATAATGCAAAGTATTTGGTGTTGCTACATAAACAGCCTCAACATCCTGATCTTTAACCAGTGCTTCATACGAATCATAATATCTTGGGATATCATGCTCCTTAGCAAAGGCTTTTGCACTTTCAATGTTACGTGAACCAACTGCTTCTAACTGTTCATTTTCTTTACTCATCTGATTTATGGTTGATGCAAATTTTTTTGCAATATTACCTGTAGCCAAAATTCCCCACTTCATCTTATCTCTCCCATCAATTCTATAAATTTATATGTAATATATACCCATTTAACAATTATTAAAGGACACAAATCTATTATACCTTATATCACCAGCTTCGCATATCCATTTTATATCATATTTTATAATACAAAAGGTCAGACCCGCCAATCCCAATGGTTACTGACGAATCTGACCTTTTACAATTACTAAAAATTTTATATATTATCCTTCAATCTCTTTAATAAGATTAACCATCTCAATAGCACCTTCAGCGCACTCAAATCCCTTATTGCCTGCCTTTGTTCCGGCGCGCTCAATTGCCTGCTCGATTGTATCTGTAGTAAGCACTCCAAACATAACAGGAATATCACTTGCTAAAGAAACATTTGCAATGCCTTTGGAAACCTCGCTGCACACATAATCGTAATGGCTTGTAGCACCTCTTATAACTGCACCAAGACATATAACTGCGTCATACTTGCCGCTTTTTGCCATCTTTGAAGCTATCAATGGTATCTCAAATGCGCCCGGCACCCATGCAAGATCAATATTTTCTTCTGAAACATCATGTCTTACAAGCCCGTCTTTAGCTCCCGCAACAAGCTTAGACACAATAAATTCATTAAACCTTGCCGCTACAATACCTACCTTAATTCCACTGTCAACTAACTTACCTTCTAAAACTCTCATCATCAATTCCTCCTTATAAATAATCCATATTTTTACACTACATTTAAAATGTGTCCCATCTTTGTCTGCTTTGTCTTAAGATAGAACCTGTCAAAGCTGGTCGCATCTATCTCAATAGGCACTCTCTCACTGATTTCGATTCCAAAATCAGCGAGCTGGTATACCTTATCGGGATTGTTAGTAAGAAGCCTTAAGCTCTTAGCGCCTAAGTCTTTCAATATCTGTGCTCCTATGTAGTACTCGCGTGCGTCTCCCGGCAGACCAAGTGCCAGATTAGCCTCAAGTGTATCCATTCCCTGATCCTGAAGTGCATATGCCTTAAGCTTATTAACAAGCCCGATTCCTCTGCCCTCCTGTCTCATATAAAGAAGCACGCCTCTGCCTTCATTGTTAATCTGTGTCATCGCTGACGCTAGCTGCTGACCGCAGTCACATTTCATTGAGCCAAATGCGTCTCCGGTCAGGCACTCTGAATGTACCCTGCACAAAAGATTGCTGCCATCACCAATGTCTCCCTTTACCAATGCAACATGATGCTCACCATTTAACTTATTAACATAACAGTGTGCCATGAATTCACCATATTTTGTCGGCATTCTTGTAACTGCCACGCACTCAACCAAGTTGTCATGTCTCTTTCTGTATTCCTGAATTGCCTTAATTGTTATGAATTTGAGATTGAATTTTTCGGACATTTCTATGAGGTCTTCTTTTCTCATCATTGTTCCGTCCGCTTTCATTATTTCACAGCACAGACCACATTCTTTAAGTCCTGCTATTCTCATAAGGTCTACTGTTGCCTCTGTATGTCCGTTTCTTTCAAGAACTCCATTAGGTTTTGAACGTAGTGGAAACATATGTCCCGGTCTTCTGAAATCCTCAGGCTTTGCTTCATCTGACACACATGCTCTTGCAGTAAAGCCTCTCTCCTCTGCCGATATTCCTGTTGTCGTCTTAACATGGTCTATTGACACTGTAAATGCAGTTTCATGATTATCAGTATTGTCAGCAACCATCTGTGTAAGTCCCAGCTTTCTGCACAAATCTCCACTCATAGGCATGCATATAAGTCCTTTTCCATATGTCGCCATGAAATTCACATTTTCAGTAGTTGCAAATTCAGCGGCACATATCAGGTCGCCCTCATTCTCTCTGCTTTCATCATCTGAGACAAGTATCAGCTTTCCATCCTGTAAATCCTTAACTGCCTCTTCTACTGTGTTATACTCAAACATTTCCTTTGCCCATCCTTTCTATTTAATAGTTATTCTAGAATCCATTCTTTAGCAGGAACTCTTTCGTTATCCCGCTTTTCGGCTTTTCCTTTTCAAATGTGATGAATTTCTCTATGTACTTACCGACAATATCATTTTCAAGATTAACTACATCACCGACTTTCCTAAGTGACAGCGTTGTCGCACCTGCCGTATGCGGTATTATTGATACTGAAAAGCTCTGGCTGTCCGTCTTGGCAACCGTAAGACTTATTCCATCTATGGCAACCGAACCTTTTTCAACGATATATTTTAATATTCCGCTGTCTGTCTTAATCTGATACCATATCGCGTTATCATCCTTGGTTATCGCTGCAACTTTTCCTGTTCCATCAATATGTCCTGAAACTATATGCCCTCCGAACCTTCCATCTGCTGCCATTGCCCTTTCAAGATTAACAGCACTGCCACTCACCAGCTTGCCAAGTGATGAGCGGTTCAATGTCTCATGCATCACATCCGCAGTAAATGTATTATCATGTATCCCTGTCACTGTAAGGCACACACCATTGACAGCAATGCTGTCTCCTATATGTGTACCCTCAAGGACTTTTTCTGCCTGTATTGTAAGAATTGCTGACGCCGTTCCTTTTTTTACATTATTTACATGTCCGATTTCTTCAATAATTCCTGTAAACATTACAACTCTCCTTCAATCAGAATATCGTCACCAAGAAGACGAACGGTTTTGTTTCTCAACTGATATGCTTCATCTACATTTGCAATACCCTGACCTTCAACTGCCGTCTTACTGTCTGCCCCGCCAAATATCTTAGGTGCAATGTAAGTCTGAACCCGTTTCACAATTCCAGCCTGCAATGCCGAGAAGTTAAGTGTTCCACCTCCCTCAAGAATTATACTGTCGATACCTTTTTCTCCAAGTATGTGCATAAGCTCTTTAAGGTCAACATGCTGCTCTGATTCTTTTGTAATTATCACTTCACAACCTGCATTTTCATATAAAGATTTCCTGTCTCTGTCGGTACTGCATGTAGCAATTATTGTTGGTATCTGCCCTGCACTTTTTACAATTCTGCTGTCCAACGGAGTTCTCAATCTGCTGTCGCATATGATTCGCACAGGATTGTGTGGGTTGCTTACGGCTGTACTTCTACAGTCAAGCATTGGATTATCAGCAATCACAGTGCCGACACCAACCATAATTGCCGCGTACCTGTGACGGTCTGCATGCACATTTTCTCTTGCCTGCTCACCTGTAATCCACTTGGAAAGTCCCTTATATGTGGCAATTTTCCCATCAAGTGTCTGTGCTGTTTTCATCACAACATATGGCTCTTTATTCCTTATGTAATGAAAGAATACATAATTCATTGCCAGACATTCTTCATTGCATACACAACCTTCAACTTTAATCCCGTGTTCTTCCAGATATTTAACACCTTTTCCACTTACTAAGGGATTAGGATCCATCGAGCCTATCACAACCCTGCTTATCCCTGCCTGCACAAGTGCTTCTGTGCAAGGCGGCTGTTTCCCATGATGGCAGCATGGCTCAAGTGTCACATATATGGTTGCTCCACTGGTATCCTCCATACATCTTGAAAGTGCATCTCTTTCTGCATGAAGCTCACCATATTTCCTGTGCCAGCCTTCACCTATAATTCTGTCATCCTTTACAATTACAGCTCCCACCAGCGGATTAGGATTAACCCAGCCTGTTCCTCTCTTTGCCAGTTCAATTGCCCGCTTCATGTAGAATTCATCTTCTTTTGAAAAATTGTTATTTATTTCCTGCTGCATATATGCACCTTCTTTCTGTTCTTTCCTGTCCAGCTTTTCTCTGTTCTGATTTTCCCTGTTTGCTGTATCTTAATTTCATTCTTAATGTGCTTGCTATTTCCCTGATTTTACCGGCTCAAAGTCGTGATACCTATAAGTAGTCGCATTTTCAATGGTTTAGTAGGTCTTTTTTCATCTTGTCTATAATATTAAACGCATTTCCATTCCTCAAAGACCTATAAATTCATTGTTTATGACATGTTTAGTAGGTAATTGCTTAAGTTTTCTTCAGTTTTTAGCTAAAATAAACCTACTAAAGCCACAAAAAACTTACATTTATAGGTTTTTACCAAATTTACCTGCTGCCATTCTGCTCTGAATTGCTATAATATGCCGCCAGATTGCTCAGAATTGAATCGCCGTAATATGCAGCCGCCACAATTGCCAGTTCCAACATTTCAGACCAGACTCCGCCTCAACAATACAGACATCCTAGCACGACCAAAATCCAGCCCAGACATAAAAAAAGCTTCCAAAGCAGTTTCATCTCACCACTTCAGAAGCCTTACGCCAAAATATCGAATTTCTATAATCAAATTCTTACTCTGACAATCAAAAAAACTCTGAGATAATAATTCATCTCAGAGCCAGTATCCACATTCAAGCCAGCCATTCATTCTACTATGATTACATTATGAATAACTAACTTTAATATCACTTCTTCCATCCAGACTTTACTGTCGGCTTCGGAATTACACCGAATCATGCTCTGGCTTACGCCTCGGCTCGTGGGCTTTACCACCGGTAGGGAATCACACCCTGCCCTGAAGTTCCATATGTATTAAATTGTTTATAGTATACACCCGATTTTTAAAAAATCAAGTACTTGACATATTTATTAATTTTATGATACTATACCACGGCACAATTAAATATGGTTATATTGGAAACGACACATCCCCCGGATGATAACGAACAACACATGTTTTGCTTATGTTATTATTTAAGGAGGATTTTTTTATGCCAAAAAACAAGTTTCAGGATGTTGTTTTCACAATTATTATGGCAACAATTATGGTCTATGGAATGGTCGTATATAATGTTGCCCTCAACACAGGTACTGTAAATGGTACTACTTTCTTAGCTGCAACACATGAATTGCCAATCATGGTTCCTATTGCATTCGTACTCGAATTCTTCGTTGTAGGAAAGATTGCTAAAATGCTTGCTTTCACAGTTATGCGTCCTACAGACAGACCTCAGTTCATCACATATGCAATATCAATATGCATATGCTGCATTATGTGTCCGATTATGAGTCTCGTTGCAACATTTCTTTTCAAAGAACCATCCTTTGGCATGTGGGTTAAGACATGGGCAATGAATTTCCCTATGGCAATCTGCTATCAGATGTTCTATTGCGGACCATTTGTAAGGCTTATATTCAGGGCAATATTTGTTAGAAAAAATGCTGATGCAACAGAAGCTGTAACGGCTGCAGAGGCAGAATAATATTAATCACTAAGGGGCTGTCACTTGACAGCCCCTTAAAAAAATCAATTATTTATAATATTACATTTTCAAACAAAAATACCATTACCGGCATGGTTACTATAGCACTAAGCGTTGTAATCACATTTATGGCACTGGCATATTTTGAATCATTGCCATATACCTGACACATCTGCGTAACTGTTGATGCTGAAGGTGTAATAACTGCCAAGAAAACAATAAGCATAATTTTAGGTGCATCCTGAGAAATACCAGCAAGATGGCTTAATTTTATCAAAAGAAGTGCTATAAGCGGTACAACAACCATTCTCAACAAAGAAACAAAATACAGCCTTCTGTTAGCAAAAATTTTCTTTAAATCCATCCCTGCAAAAAGCATTCCTGTAACTATCATGCTGGCAGGTCCTATCATATTGCCAACAGAGCCTATCGTATCATTAATTATTAAAGGCAGTCTAATTCTTGTAAAGAAAAGTATTACACCAACCACAATCGAGATCATATTTATATTTAACACAATCTTCTTCCAGTCATATGAACTTTCACGGCTGATTATTTTTTTACAGTGAGTCCACAAAAAGATAAGCTGCACACTCATGAAAACACATCCGTAAAGCACCCACTCCTGACCTAGAATAAATGTCACAATTGGAACAATAAGATTACCTGAATTTGAATAATAAACAGATGCTATCTCCACCTCATTCAGGTGAAACAATCTCCCCATAACTGATATAACTCCAAGCAATACAATCTGTAATGTCACTGATGCCGCCAAAGCAAGCAACAACCCATTTACTGTCTTTGATGTATAATCCACCTGAAAAGCCTTTATAATGACACATGGTATAATCAGGTATAAAACAATTTTGGATAAAACTTTACTGTCCTCATCTTTTACGATACCTGCTTTTACAATAATAAAGCCCATAAGAATCATAATGAATAGCTCTACTATCTGTTCCATAAGAAGTATGCTAATATGCATAAAAATCATCTCCTATTGTTATGATACGCCCAACGCATTATATACATCTTTTGCAATTATCATTCATCCACCAGGCATAACATTCTTTTAAGCAAAAGCCTCCTCTTTTATATAAAAAATCAATATATAAGCAGGGGAAACTTTTCCCCCACCTATATTACATATGTTCTTTGCAAATATCAAGATGCATAACTAATGCCATAGGTCGTATGTCTGATTGAATAATAGCTCCTGTCCCATACGCCGCAAATTCATATGGGAAAATCATTCTTGCTATTTGTATTGTTTAAGAAATATTTATCGGAAAGTGGCATAGATAATGACCATATCATTGAGATTGCTTTAGATGGCATTGAAAATGAGGAGTTGAGAGATCCAAAGAAGTGTTACCAATATATTAAAGATGGCCAGAAGTATTATCTACTTTTAGACGAAGTACAGTTTATGCCACGATTTGAGGAAGTTCTGAACAGCCTGCTTCGTATCAGCAATATTGATATATATGTGACTGGCAGTAATTCTAAGTTTCTATCCAGTGATATTGTAACTGAATTTAGAGGCAGAGGAGATGAGATAAGAATATATCCGTTGTCCTTCGCAGAGTTCTATGCGGCTTTCGATGGAGATTATGATGATGCTTGGGAGGAATATATGATATATGGTGGTTTACCACAGGTGCTACAGTTTTCTGTGGAACGCCAAAAGGCTGAGTATCTAAAAAACATTTTCACAAATGTTTATATTAAGGATGTTGTAGAAAGAAACAAGCTTCGAAATGTTGATGAGATTGATACATTAGTAGATATTCTCGCTTCTTCGATAGGGGCTCCTACTAATCCAACAAAAATATCAAATACTTATAAAAGTGAGCGTGGTATAAATTACAGCAATAAGACCATATCCAACCATATAGATTATCTTGTGGAGGCATTTTTGATTTCTAAAGCTGACAGATATGATATTAAAGGTAGAAAATATGTGGGAGCAAATCTGAAATACTATTTTTCAGATGTGGGACTTAGAAATGCAAGATTGAATTTTAGACAGCAGGAACCTACTCATATCATGGAAAATATTGTTTACAATGAGCTGCTTATCAGAGGTTATAATGTGGATGTTGGTATTGTAGAGGCGTATACGAAAAATGATGAAGGAAAAACAACTCGAAAGCAGTTTGAAGTTGATTTTGTGGTCAATCAGGGTAGTCAGAGATATTATATTCAGGTGGCTTATGATATGACTTCAGAGGAAAAGCAGAAGTAAGAACTTAATTCATTTAGAAATATTCCAGATTCGTTTAAAAAGATTGTGATAGTAAACGGAACAAAAAAACCTTGGAGAAATGAAGAAGGCTTTGTAATCATGGGAATGAAGTATTTTTTGCTTAATGCGGATAGTTTGGAATTATAGTATGCTTGGACTTGACAGAATTTTTTAGAATGCGGGAAGCTTCTTGCATATTAATTACTAGTCCTCATTAGAAATTCCATATGGTAACACATATTCTTCATCAGGCAGTTCTGATATTTCACCTGCATTAATGTTTTTACTATTTTCATACACAACCTCCAGCAATTTAATAAAAAAGACCAGCAAAATGCTGGTCCTAAATTATGTATATATCCAGACATACAATCACCAACATGTGGTCAAAACATCTGGAACACTCCATTTGTCAAAAATTTCTAATATTACATTATAATGGGTAAGAACTTAAGTCAATACCTGTATTTTATCTAATGTTATTTATGCTGCACGATGTATATCTTTTTAGTTTAAGCATAGCTTTCTTCCATATCACTGATATCTTCAAGAACCTCCCTTATTCCATAAAGCATTTGCTCTTCAGTTAATTTATGTATCACTTCCCGCTTAGAGATCTGATTCTCAATTATTGGAATCAAAAGATTTCTTGCAAATTTCTTCCTATCATTACTTGCAAACATATCTTTAAGAGTTTTTCCATCTAATTTATCCTTTAATCTGTCTACGGACTTTTCTGCTTCCTTATTGCTAAGAAGATATTCTGATGCCATTTCAGTAAACACATCCTGAATTATTTCCACCATTTTATCCGCATCATCTTCAATAAAGCTTCCAACCACAGCATTTGTTACTTTACCTGCTGCAGAACCAGCAACCATAGAACCAACTAAGCCACCCACAATTGTACCTATTCCTGGAATTGCGGAACCGATTGCTGCGCCGGCAACCCAGCCTCCTGTTCCAGCCCCTACCGTTGCAGCTGTATTTGCCATATTTTTAAACAACTGTTTTCCTGATATTCTCCCTCTGAATATGTTGGCAACATCAAAGGAAGACAGTACAACAAATGTGATGCCTGCTGTAATTGTATTGCTCCTTAAAAGCTTGGCTGCTGCTTTCATTGCCGCTGCGCCATAAATAGGCTTTGAACCTACACGAAATGCATTAATTAAAACTGCAGATGCTTTCGGTCCCATCATAGCAACTATAGCTTCGGAACTTCCAACAAGCGCACTATTAAGCCCGGCTTTTGATAATTGAGCTGCAAGTATCGAAGTAATAAATGCTGTTCCACCTACTTTAAGACCTGAATATGTCGCAATCTTTATAGCATCTTCAAAATCTTCTCCATTCCACATTGATGTTGCAAATGTTATCATTGCAGTAACACCAAATGCAGATGATGCTATTATTGTTCCGTTTACCGCATCATATGTAAGAGATTCAACAGTACCCGCTTTGGCAATATTTTTAGCCTGTGCATAGGTAAAGTGTCCTTTCTTAACAATATTCTTTGCTTCATTAGGATCAGACACACCCTTTACCTGTCCGTTTTTAATTTTCTCTTCCATTGCCCTTACAGCTTCATCATACTTATCAGACGGAACTTCTATCTTCATTGGTTTTCCATCCGTCATATATCTGAATGTACCTTTTCCATCATTTTCAAAGCATTCATTTATACATCTTTTTCCTGTAGCGCAATACTTCGACTGTATATTTACGCCATCAACAACTCTGTCAGCACCATTTTTAGCGTTATCATCTCCAACAATCTTTGCATCATGTCCTGTCAGTTTATCAAATAGGTTATTAGCTCTTTCCGCGGCAAAACCATGTCCCTGTCTTGAATGAAATTTCTCTTCTTCAAACTGATTATTAACAGTCCTAAATGCTCCTATCCCTCGACCTGCTGATTCAGCTCCGAAATTATTCTTCTTTTCATTTTCAATTTTCTTCTTCTCCGCCTTTTTGTTAGCCTCAAAGTTTTTCATTTCATTTAGGAAATTTTTTAATGGAGTCTTGTTTATAAAAGAACCTTCTATATAAAATGTGCTTCCGTCTAAAAAATCTATTGCCAATTCACGATTACAATCTTTTTTGCTACTCTTCAATATCCTCAATTGTTTTATATCATCATACCAAAGCTTTTTAGGCTTCTCCATTGTTTCCACATAATACATCTTATCATCAGTAAAAATATAACCATTTTTACCACTTCCAAATACAGTTGTATCAAGAAAACCTAGCATTGTAGTTCTATCCATCCCCTGTGCAAATGTTTGTAATGCATTATCAATTTTCTTAATAGGAATATTTCCTTTGACATGATAATTTCCAGCAGCCGTCATATCTGCCAAATACTTTCTCATTATCTCAATCTTTTCTTCATGTTCCCCCATAAAACTAATTCTCCTTATTCTCTGTCACTACATTTCCTAATAATTCAACATATCTGTGCATAAGCTCCTGCAAATAAAACCCATTCAGCCTTTTTGAAACTGGAAGACTATCAAATTTGCTGCCTGCATAATCTAAGGCCTCATTCCACAACTTATTTAATTCCAACTTTTCAGGATACATTTCCGCAAACGCTTCTTTTATTGTATCTTCTATATATATCTTCTTATCTTCAACAATTCTTTTCTTCTTATCTTCACCTGCAAGAAATGGAAAATCCATATGCATTGTTTCATTCAATAATCTGTTTATCACATCACAGTCACCATTCATGTAGCTTCTCCTTGAACCCATCTTATTCTTTCTTTACCTTTTAATCATACTTTTGCCATCAGCAAGAAATATATTTCTGTTTTTCACGCATATAAACTGAATATATTATAACTCTTTGATGACTTGACAGCAAGATTTGTTATTTTTCATAGCATCTAACCGACTGCAATGATTTCGCACTTCCATTTATTAATATATTATAAAGCAGCTTGTTATCAGAATATATGAGATATATAATTATAAAATAGAAATAAAAAGCACAATAAGGAGCAAGCAGATATATGTTTTATTTTATATTGGAACCCATAATGATGTATAACTGGATATTAATATTAGCGGCAGTTATCCCTGCGGTATTCCTTATGATTAAAGTATACAGAGCAGACAGAATGGAAAAGGAAAGCGGCTACCTTTTAAGACAGCTAGTTATTGCGGGAATTCTATCCACCATTATTGCCCTAATTGAGGAAAAAATAGGGGAATGGATTTTATCATGCTTTGTTCCCGGAAATAAATTGCTGTATCAGATAATTCTTTATTTTGTTATTGTTGCCATAGCCGAAGAAAGCTCAAAGTATTTCTTCTTAAAAAAACGGACATGGAATAATCCAGAATTTAACTGTCAGTATGACGGTGTTGTATATGCAGTATTTGTTTCTCTCGGATTTGCCCTTTGGGAAAATATCAACTATGTTTTATCATATGGTTTTTCAACTGCTATTGTAAGAGCAATTACAGCAATTCCAGGACATGCCTGTTTTGGTGTATTTATGGGTGTATTCTATGGTCTCGCAAGAAAACAGTATAATCGTGGAAAAAAGTTTAGCTCCAAGATATTCAGAATATTCAGTGTTGTGTTACCAGTTCTATTACATGGCTCATATGATTTTATAGCTTCCATGGAAAATACAATGGGAGGTCTATATTTCGTGGCCTTCGTTATTATACTTTTTGCACTGTCTTTTGGACTGGTAAACATCTCATCAAAGAATGATAAATACATATGATATAGAAAACACCAGCACATTTAACCTTAACGTGCTGGTGTCTGTATGTTAATACTTTTCGTATTTATTCATCTGTCTTCTTTTTAAGAATACAAGAAATACTACCACGCAGGAAATTACTATCAGAACTGTTAATGCTCCAAATGTAACCGCTGCTGGATGATTATTAATTAAGCAACATATTTATAAGCCAGATTATTGGCAGGAAGATATGCATCTCCTCCATACAAAGCTGTATAATCATTTACCACCTTATTACCTTTTGCAACTGCATTTCTGCAAAGTATACCATTTTCCTTATATTCTTCTCCGTCCCATTCAATGGAGTTTATTTTATATATTGATAATCCTTTATTTTTTTCGCATAATCCGTATATTTCCACCAGAATATGTTAATATATGAATATCAATCCACAGATTGGAGAATTACCATGAAAGCATATGAAAGATTATTAAAATATGTCACTTTCCGTACACCAAGTGATGAAAGCAGTGAAACAACTCCCTCATCTGCATGCCAGTTTGAGTTAGCCAGATTTCTTAAAAATGAGATGGAAGGATTGAATTTATCGGACATTGTACTTGACGATATGTGTTACCTGTATGGTAAACTTCCGGCAACCAAAGGTTATGAAAATGTGCCTGCTATTGGATTTATTGCACATATGGATACCGTGTCCGATTATTGCAATCACGATATTACACCAGTAATAACAGAAAACTTTAATGGTGTATCACTCAAACTTCCTGCGGGAATAACCCTGTCTGTGCATGAGTTTCCTCATCTTGGCACTCTTAAGGAACGCACACTTATCACATCAGACGGAAGCACTATACTTGGTGCTGATGACAAAGCAGGTATTGCTGAAATCCTGACTATGATAGAACATTTGCAGAAAGGCAATATACCTCATGGAACAATATGTATTGCATTCACACCTGATGAAGAAATCGGCATGGGAGCTGAACATTTTAACATAGAACAGTTCGGTGCCAAATACGCCTACACAATTGACGGCGACACAGAAGGCGAGATTCAGTACGAAAACTTCAACGCATGCAAAGCGGATTTTCATATCAAAGGCTTCAATGTACACCCAGGTTCTGCCAAAGACACCATGATTAATGCCAGTCTCGTTGCAATGGAGATTAACAATGCACTTCCTGCTATGGAAACCCCTCGCGGCACAGAAGATTACGAGGGCTTCTACCATCTTGTCAGCATGTCTGGCGATGTCAGTGAGGCTTCGCTTAATTATATAGTAAGAGACCATGATAAGAATTTATTTGAAGCAAAGAAAAATACTCTGCGATTAATCGAAAAAAATATGAATGAAAAATGGGGCAAGGGAACTGTTACGCTCACCATTATAGACCAGTATAAGAATATGTCCGAAATCATTGCAGGCTGCATGAATCTTATTGAAAATGCAAAGAAAGCCTGTGAACTGGCTGATATAACGCCACTTATTCTTCCTATCCGCGGAGGAACAGACGGCTGTCAGTTAAGCTTCAAAGGACTTCCATGCCCTAATCTTGGAACTGGAGGACACGCATACCACGGTCCCTATGAACATATTACTGTTGAAGGCATGGATATGACCGTTGCTATGCTTGTTAAATTGGTTGGAACATTTACTGAATAACAACTATATTTCATAACACAAAACAGGAGTTAAGCTATTGACCTACTCCTGTTTTGTATTATCAGTTGCTATTCAGTTTTTATTACTTTCGTTTTGAAACAACATACATAACTGCTGCTGCAATACATCCAGCTAACGCAATAATTGCTATTACAAGCCATAATTTCCCATGATTTCTGTCCCCAGTGTTAATTGATGATGCATTTGTTTCATTTTCATCAAATGTATACTGGCTTGTTGTTTCTGATTCTATCTTACTGATGGTCTCTGTTTCAGATTCTTTAATACTCTCTGTCTCTGTTTCTGTCTCTTTAATGCTCTCTGTCTCCGGTTCTTTAACAGTAAAATGTGCACTCGCTGTTCCACTCGATGAAGCAATACCTATAACATGCTCACCCGTCGATAATTTTTTTATTAAATCTGGATTAAGTGTTACAATAATACTTCCTGCTTTTACCGTATAATCCTTGTCTTTTACAAGCTCTCTGCCATCAAGTTCTACTTTTACAAAATCTGAAAATGCTGCATTAGACTTAAATGTAATTGCCTTATCGGAATTCTTATCAATTATACATTTATCACCAGCAATTATTTCTGGTGCCAGTTTCGATGTAACAACACTATCTTTGTCTATCTGCTTTGATGCATTTGAATCTGCAAAGTATTTTAAACATAAAGAGCAGTAATAATATTCAGTATTACCTTCCTGAGTCACTGTAGCTGCTTTAGCTTCTACATGCTGTAACTTATGATTATCCTTATTTAATTCACCATATTCCTCATGACATACTTCACACACTGCACGATTGATGCATGTTGCCACTCCACCACTATGAATATGTTCTGGAATGCCACCCTTTATTTCAAATGTGAGTATATTATTCTCGATTGAATTGACACTGATATAAATATCTCCGTAAATCCATATATCTTCACCTATTCCTAATGCTGCATCTGCCTTTGTGTTATACTGTCCACCAAGAACTTCATAATTCCATTTAGGTGATGAAAAATACATATTACTTGGAAACTTAGTGTCACTGTCTATAAGATAACATACCAGCCCTGATTTTAATGGAATTTTATCCACTCTGTTTCCATTAATCTTGAACATATGCTTATATTGAGAATCATATTTGTTACCATTATCCTCAAAATTTCTGTACTCAAGATACAATGTCTTACCCTTTTCCGGAATATCCATCTTATATCCTGTAATATTATCCGTACCTGAAGTTCCTAATGCTTTAAGACTATATTCTCCTTCGGACAAAATCGTCTTAATATCATTCTCATCAGCCCAGCCTAATACTTCTTTCTCCTTAAGAGACATAAACTGTGGAACTGGAGATATATGCTTTGCCATAACTGACATGAAATACACCGGTGACGCATTCTTTGAGTTATATAAATCCTTCAGCCCCATAATATGTCCCATTTCATGTACTGCTGTTGCAATTGATACAAATACCCGGTCATCCTCATCCTTAAATAAATATCCGTTAGTATCACCATCAGGCTTACAATACGAATTGGTTATCTGGACATATTTGTAACTATTAATAGTTTTTTTGCCGGTATTAACAGAAATATTATTAACATAATCTGTATAATTCCACAATGGTGATGACCAGCTTACTGATATATTACCTGCCCCATTATTCTTATAAATAATTGTAATTGAATCAATAGTACCATTGTTATCTTTATCAAGCACACCATAGTCATAGTATACAGTATTATTATAATCAGAAATTTTATTACCAGATGATATGGCATTATTAACAGCTTCTGACCACTCCTGCCTAAGCTCATACATTCTGCTTGCACGCTCCGAAGCATCTTTATAACCAATAGTATTAATATCGCTGTACTCTGCATAATACCCACGAGGATGTGAAAGTACAATTGAGCCGCCATTATCATATAAATATACACTTCTCATTCTTAATTTGTTATCTGATACACATCTGTAATAATCGCCTACACTATATGAACCTGCATTATATGAATTATCTGTTATTTTTCTAACAGAACTGCCTTCATATACATCATTTATAAATTCGGTTTCACCTGCAAATCTGGCAAATACCACTAAATTAGTAAAATTACTGTCGTCATCATCTGCCTGTATCCTGTCTTTATCACCTGTTAATAACAAAATTGACAGAAAAACAGTGCAAAATAACAGTATTAGTTTGATTTTTCTCATAAAAATTCCTTTCCATGTATAAACAAGCTAACTATTATATTGTCCGGTTTCTCTGTCAGAATCTTACCATATTATTAAATTTAATTCAAATAACTATTTTACGGCTTGCAAACTCCACAAGCTTCATATCCCATATCTATAATCTCCTGCCTGCTTCCTGTATAAATCTTTTTATTGGAAGCTTCCATGCTCTTTGCACTGTTGCAGGATTCTTTGTGGAACTTCTTAGTATTCGTATTAAGTACATATGTCTGCACATTTGCTTCTGCTGCAGTTGTTGACTTTGAAGCATCTGCAACTATTGAATCGTCCTGATGGCTGTCACCTGTTGCATAATCAATAGCAATTCCCGGCTGTGCATTAAAACAATACACATTGAAAAGAATTCCATCACCATTATCCTCAACTGACTTAGCCTCCATGTGCACACCGCTGGCAACAAGATTATCGCCAGAAAATACAGGTGTTACGCGGTACAGAACATGATTATTAGTTTCCTTTATGTAATCCGCCACCATATTTTCAAAAGGCAGCATACCATCAACATTAAGATATCTTGTTCCTGTAATCAGATTCTTTTCATTGGCATTCTCACCAGTAAGCTGATAACCTATAAGATGGCACCTGTTATACAGATATTTACCATCAACACTATCGTATTTTGCTGTCTGCCATCCCGTAGGTTTTACTTCACCAATTGCACCACGTTTCTCAGTAGGCATAATGTCTTTACCTATATTAGCAAATGCAGTAGTACATCTTCCAAGTTCATCCAGTTCTCCGTAACTCTCAAATGATATAGTCGTGAAGTCAGCATCATTAAACACTGGGGTATTATCATTAATTACAACATACGGTTCACCCTGATATACTAAAGATGCCATATCATCTGCAACAACCGTACTCTGAACCTCAGCACTCCCCACAGTACCAGCCTGATTATCCTTCTTAGAAGAGCATCCGCTTAACCCAAATCCGCTTCCTGCAATAAAGAACACCAGTAAAAATGCGGTTACTCTCCTTAGCACTTCTAACCTTATATTACGCATGTATTTTTCCTTATTTCTTTCTTACATATCTTTCTTCAGTAATTTTCTCATGAGAATTACCCTCAAAATCAGTAGAACCCTCCAGCTTAAACTCATTAAGCATGTCCTTAGGAAACTTCACATCAGAAGGATACTTCCTGTTCCACTTATACAGATAAACCTCATCCACCATATCCTCATAAGAAACAATCTCAGAGTCCTCAACAAAACAGAAATCATCCCTTCCGGCAAAACCAAACTCCTGATTAACCTCAAGATTCTCATAATCACAAAAAAGCTGCTTGCTATATAAAGAAAGCCATAACTTCCCGCCATCAAGCATCTTAATAATATGCTCATTAAGAACACTGTCCTTAGAAACTCGTCTGTTATTAAACATAATTCCATAATCATCATCAACAATAGATATAACCTTCATAATGTCCTCCTTCTTTTATGTCCAGCAAGGTGTGACTGGGTTGGATAAAGGACTTTCTTAAAGGTGGAACGTGTCATTAAGACGCTGTACGGATTTTATCCGCGTTACAGTCACCGTCCGCAACCGGCGCATACTCGCCATCCATGGCTCGAATGCGCCTTTTTCTCACATCGTGTGCGAAAATTGCTACACATTTTATAAAATCCTACAGCCTCTAAACTCCACTTGAACCTTCAAGAAAGTCCTTTATCCAACCCAGTCACATCCTCCCCATCACAAACACAGTTGCTCTACACGACCATAGCTCAATCCCGCCACCACACCAGCAAGGGAGCAATGCGACCAACGCTGAACCACGCATCTCACCCCCCCCACCACAAAAGCGAGGGAGCCAAAGCGACCAACGCTGACAGGTAAAAACTCCCCGGGGTGGTGGGCTGGGTGTGGTTGTGTGGTTTAATTGGAAACCGTGTGAAGACGCCGGTACTTAGTGCGTGGGGAGAGCCGCCGCAAGGCGGCAAATCCCCACAAACTTAGTACCCGCTGCGTCTTCGCCCGAGCGGGAGCGCGTTTTCAATTAAACCATACAGCCATCCCCAGCCCCCTCTCCGGGGAGCCATTTCTTACCTACTTCTTAAAGGGAAACCTCCCCGATTCCAGCCTCTTCTTAAGCATCACCCCACCTATCGTCTGAGGCTGCTTAGCCGGACTATTTTCAGCTTCTCTTTCCTCCGCTTCTGCAATTCTGCGGCGAATCTCTTCCATCTTGTTATCCATTGCAGCAATCTGATCTGCACATGAAGACAATTCTGCAGCCAGCTGTTCTGCTTCAGAATCTGGAATATTCTTCTTATAACGAACCTTATGCTCCACGCTCGCCCAGAAATCCATGGCAATTGTACGGAACTGAACCTCAACCTTCATCATCTTCTTTTCATTCTGAAGGAATATCGGTATCTCAATTATAAGGTGAAGACTTCTGTAACCGCTTGGCTTAGGATTCTTGATATAATCCTTTCTCTCGACAAGCACTACATCGTCCTGCTTTAACAGGCAGTCGGCAAGCATATAGATATCTTCCGGGAAAGAGCATATTACTCTTACCCCCGCAATATCTCTTATACCTTCCTCAATGCCTTCCATTGTTATAGGAATATTTTTCTTCTTCGCCTTCTTAAATATGCCATCCATAGACTTAATTCTGCTCTTGATACTCTCAATAGGATTTCTGTCATACTGTAATGAGAACTCCTCATTAAGCACCTTGAACTTAGTCTCAACCTCCATAATGGCGCATCTGTAATAAGCCATCAGTGTGTTAAACGGCATAATATTTTCTTTTAATAACTCAAGCATTTCATCAGAAAGGAGATTCTCTTTAATGAATCTTTCCTGTTCCTGCTTGAGTATCTCTTCTAATAACATAGTAACCCCTTTTACCTTTGATGCATCTTAAAGTGCCTTCTTAATAGCAGCTAAAAGCTCATCATATGTATCAAATGCCTCTAATTCAGGATTATCAGCCTTAATCTGCTCTGTACTCTTAAAGAGGAAGCCTGCCTTGCTTGCTTTAATCATTCCTAAATCATTGTGGCTGTCTCCTGATGCAATAGTATCATAACCAATAGACTGTAAAGCCTTAACTGTTGTAAGCTTTGACTGCTCACAACGCATCTTGAAACCTGTAATCTCACCATTGTCAGCGACCTCAAGTGAATTACAGAAAATAGTTGGCCAGCCCAGCTTCTTCATAAGCGGAGTAGCAAACTGTGTAAATGTATCTGAAATAATGATAACCTGTGTTATGCTTCTTAATTCATCAAGGAATTCCTTGGCTCCCGGAATTGGGTCAATCTTAGCAATAGTATCCTGAATCTCCTTAAGTCCAAGACCATGCTCCTTAAGAATGCCTAATCTCCAGTTCATAAGTTTATCATAATCTGGTTCGTCTCTTGTTGTTCTCTTAAGCTCTGGGATTCCGCTTGCCTCTGCAAATGCAATCCATATCTCTGGTACAAGAACGCCCTCAAGGTCTAAACATACAATATTCATATCATTATCTCCTCGCATAATATTATTATATACTCTCATGTATCTCATATGTGTTTACACACTATATATTATTGTAACCCACTACCTGTCAAAACTCAATATGCCATTTCTAAGTCTTTCAAGCCCATCCATTAAAGTTGTCTTAGGACATGCAACATTCAGTCTTAAGAAGTGCTTTCCATCTCCACCAAAGCCTTCTCCCGCTGATAAGTAAAGTCCAGTATTCTTTCTTATATATGCCGCAAGCCTTGTTGAATTGTCTGTGATATCAGACACATCAAGCCAGCAAAGATAAGTTGAATGTGATTCCACCATTGACACTCCCGGAATATTGTCTTTTATGAACTTTTCGGTAATCTGTTTATTCTCGTAGATATATTCTCTTAACTGCTCAAGCCATTCCTCGCCCTTTGTAAATGCTGCTATAGCCGCATCCACTGCGAATACATTTGGCTCAGCTACCTCATCGGTATTGATTGCGCGCCATACCTTGTGACGGAGTCGCTCATCCGGCACACATATTGCTGCAGTCTGTAAACCTGCCATGTTAAATGCTTTAGTAGGTGCTATGCATGTTACAGATATCTTCTTACACACCTCCGAAACACTTGCAAATGGCACATAATCAATGCCCGGGTCTGTAAGCTCGCAGTGAATCTCATCAGATATAACAACGACTCCATACTTGTAAGCAAGCTCTCCGATACGTGCAAGTTCTTCCTTACTCCATACATTTCCACCCGGATTCTGTGGGTTGCACAGAATAAGAAGTGTTGTCTGTGGGTTCTTGAGCTTAACTTCAAGGTCTTCAAAATCTATTACATACCTGCCATTCTCATATGCAAGCTGGCTCTGTAACACATTTCTGCCATTATTAAGAATACTGTTAAAGAAAATGTTGTATACAGGTGTCATGATTACAACATTCTCAGCTGGTGTTGTAAGCTTTCTTACAGAGCTTGATATTGCAGGTATAACGCCTGTTACGAACATAAGCCAGTCGTCTTCCATCCTGAAATTATGGCGTCTTTCCCACCAGCCTGTGTATGCGTCATACCAGTCCTTTGATATCTCAGTATAACCGTACACACCTAGGTCTGCCTTTGCCTTAATAGCCTCCGTTATCTCAGGTGCTGTCTTAAAATCCATGTCAGCAACCCACATAGGAAGTTCATTCTCTGCCACATTCCATTTTAAAGAATCCGTATTACGGCGGTTCACTACTGTATCAAAATCATATTTCATTCTCGGATTTCCCTTCTTAATTCTACTTATTAATTCCTGCATACTATCTTAGTAAGCGAAGGATTAACCCTATCCTTCTCAATTATAAGCTTATCTATACTGTCTGCTGTTATAGTTCCAGAAGTTGGATTTAACACGCTGTCAACCCTGCTTGTGATATCAGCATCTACAGTTGAATACTCGAAAGCAAGTGTTGTATTAATAAGCTTGCAGTTCTTCATAACAAGATTATCAATGTAACACAATCCCTGAAGGCTCTCTATTGTACAGTTAATAAACGTAAGATTCTTTGAATTCCAGCCAAGGTACTCACCTGAAATGTATGAATCATACACTGTTATATTTTCAGCATTCCAGAAAGCATCCTTGCTCATAAGTCTTGAATTTCTTATCTCAAGATTCTTACTTCCGTCAAATGGATAATTGCCAACAAGCTTAAGACCATCAATCTTCATATCGTTGCTGTTCATTGCAAAATAATTACCCTTTGCCACTACATTTGTCATAGTAACATTATCACAGCTCCAGAGAGTTTCCTCTGCATTGACAAATTCCACATTCTTAAGACCTAGTCTGTTACATCTTCTGAAATTCTTAGGTGCTTCAATAATAGTATCCTCAACATTAATATCGTTAGTGTACCATACTCCTGCTCTTCCCATCTCAAAGAAATAACAGTCCTTTACATTGACATTGTTGCAGTACCAGAGTGGATATTTCCACTTAAAGCTGCTGTTTACAAGCTCTATATTACTGCTCTCCTTTAATGGAGACTCACCATCATCAAATATAGAATCTTCAATACGAAGGTCTTTGCTTGCAAAAAGAGCACGTTCTCCTGTAAGAAGCTGCTGCTTAACTAATTTCTTTTCCATATTTACTCCATTCTTATCTACAAACATTAAAACCCAATCACCATATTATAAGTGATTGGGTTACATTCTAAACATTCTTAAGGTTCTCTACCATCTCTTCCATTGTGTGCCAGCCAAGTACTGCACATTTAACTCTTGCTGGCATATGAGAGATATCTCTTAATGCTCCGGCTTCATCAAGCTCATCAATCTCTTCCTCAGTTGCCTCATCCTTAATCATCTTAAGGAAAAGTTCTGAAAGATGTACTGCCTCATCTATAGGCTTTCCAATGATAAGCTCAAGCATTATATCTGCTGATGCCTGCGATATTGCACAGCCATCTCCTGTAAATGCCCCATCAACAATAGTTTTCTTAGCATCATCAAACTTAAGCTTTAAGATTATGTCGTCTCCACAGCTTGGATTAACACCCTCAAGCTCTAAGTCTGCATTGTCTATATCATGCTTATGATATGGATGCATGTTATGGTCCGTAAGAACCTCATTATAAAAAGTTTTAGTCTCCATATCCCATAAGCCCCCTGATCTTAGATAGTTCTTCTATAAAATGCTGTACTTCTTCTTCTGTGTTATAGAAAGCAAAGCTTGCTCTCGTTGTTGAATTAACCTTAAGGAAATCCATTAATGGCTGTGCGCAGTGATGTCCTGCTCTTACTGCAATATGCTGTGAATCAAGTATAGAAGCAACATCATGTGGGTGTACTCCGTCAATTGTAAATGTGACTATACCCTCATGGTCTTCTGCCTTCGAAGAACCTATTAAGTTGACTCCCTTCATGTCATTAATGGCATCAACAGCAATCTTAGTAAGCTTTCTTTCCTGTGCCATGATTGTGTTAAATCCAACATTGTTAATATAATCAATTGCCGCATGAAGTCCGACTGCACCGCCAGTATTAACAGTTCCTGCCTCAAACTTATGTGGAACCTCTGCATATTTAACTCTGTCCCAGTGAACAATCTCAATCATCTCACCACCGCTTAAGAATGGTGGCATCTTGTCAAGAAGCTCTTTCTTGCCATATAATGCTCCGATTCCCATAGGTGCTAACATCTTATGTCCAGAAAATACAAGGAAGTCAACATCAAGGTCTGTTACATTAACCGGCATATGAGGAACACTCTGTGCTCCGTCAGCCACAATAACCGCACCATGTGCATGTGCAACCTCTGCAATATGCTTTATATCATTAACTCTTCCTAATACATTAGAAACCTGGGTAACTGCTACAAGCCTAGTCTTATCTGTGATAACCTCTAAAGACTTGTCTGTAATCTCTCCATTCTCATCAGGTGTAAGCTGCTTTAATACCGCTCCACATTTTTCTGCAACCTGCTTCCATGGAAGGAAATTGCTGTGGTGTTCCATAACACTAACAACAATCTCATCACCCTCTTTAATGAAATTCATTCCATAACTGTATGCAATTAAGTTAAGACTCTCTGTAGCATTTCTTGTAAATACTATCTGGCTTGCATCTTTAGCACCAATAAACTGAGCTACTGCCTTTCTTGCATTCTCATAACTTTCTGTAGCAATCTCACTTAATTCGTATACACCTCTGAACGGATTGGCGTTCATCTCCTGATAATACTTATTAACTGCATCAAGAACAGCCTGTGGCTTCTGTGTAGTCGCTGCATTATCAAGATATGCAATATTGCTTCCCGAAATAAGTGGGAAATCTTTTCTTATAGACTCAATCGTCTTACTTAACTCACTCATTAATAAACCTCTTTAATGTAGTCATGTATCTCGTTCCTGATACCATCATCAGGGATTTTGCCGCATACAGCTAAAAGCTTAGCTGCTGCCAGCATATTATAACATTCTTGTGCCGGTATTCCTCTTGATTCAAGATAGAATAAAAGCTCCTCATCAGGCTTTCCTATAGTTGCACCGTGATTACCGACAACATCTTCTTCTGCACATAGAATAATAGGAATAGTCTGGTTGACACATTTTTCATCAATAAGAAGAACTTCTTCCTTCTCATTACCTACAGAACCTGCTGAACCCTTAACGAAATCAATAGTTCCTCTGAACAGCTTAAATGCTGTATCTCTCAATGCACCTGCCGCATTGATTGCACATTCTGTCTTCTTGCCGATATGTCTTACGCAGTAGTTCATATCAAGTCTTTCTTTACCTGCTGCAACATATCCAATCTCTGCAGACATAGAACTTCCATCACCTGCAAGCTTAATCTCACAGCCTTCGTATCTGTTCTTTCCGCTTAAATAAAGCTGCACAAGTTCAATTCTTGCACCATCTTCACAGTAACCACCGATATCATTAATAAATGTTGTCTCACTGCCTACCCTCTGAATCTGGATAAGACGGATAACCGAATCCTTGGCAGCATATAATCTTGTCTGTACTGCTGCAAAGCCTTCTCCATCTTTATCTCCGTTAAAATCCATGTAAACATCAATGCTGGCATTCTCTTTAGTCTCAATACCAACAACATTAATGTCTGCATTGTTCTTGCCATAATTGAAATCAAGTCTTACAAAACCATCATTCTTCTTATCTGTTATATAATATACAGGTTCAGTCTGTGATTTCTTAGCTGCCTCTGTAATCTCCTGACCACATCCACCAATGATATTATCAAGCTCACCATTATTAAGCTTTCCATCATCAATAAGACTTACATCATTAACAGAAGCATTTAACTCACCTGTACGATTAATCACAACCTCTCCAACCTTGCTCTGGTTCATATGAAGATGATTCCATGTCTTGGCTGGGATACGGTTTATTATCATGTCCTTTTCTTCGATACCTATCATATCATATTCCTCACTCTGATTAACTTAACCAATGCTGCCCTTCATCTCAAGACGGATAAGATTATTCATCTCCATTGCATACTCAAGTGGAAGCTCCTTAGATACATTATCAGCAAATCCTGAAACAATCATTGCTCTCGCATCATCTTCCGGAATTCCTCTTGACATAAGATAAAATACAGCATCATCACTGATTCGTCCAATTGTTGCCTCATGTCCTACATCCGCATCATTAACACGGATATCCATAGCCGGAATTGTATCAGATCTTGAAATATCATCTATCATAAGTGACTGACATGAAACTGATGATTTACTCTTCTTAGCCTTGGTAGTCATTGTTACCGCACTTCTGAAAGTACTGATTCCGCCACCCTTAGATATTGACTTAGTACTTACAACTGATGTTGTAGCTGGTGCGTTATGAACTACCTTCATACCTGTATCAAGGTTCTGTCCTGCTCCTGCAAATGTAATTCCTGTGAATTCACAGCTTGAGCGTTCTCCATTAAGGATACTCATAGGATACAGATATGATACATGCGAACCAAATGAGCCTGAAACCCATTCAATCTTACCACCTTCAGCAACAGTTGCTCTCTTAGTGTTAAGATTATACATATTCTTGCTCCAGTTCTCAATTGTTGAGTAACGAAGCTTTGCATTCTTAGCCACAAAAAGCTCAACCGCACCTGCATGAAGATTGGCAACATTATATTTAGGTGCTGAACATCCTTCAATAAAGTGAAGACTTGCACCCTCATCAACAATAATAAGTGTATGCTCAAACTGACCTGCTCCTGCAGCATTAAGTCTGAAATATGACTGCAGAGGAATCTCAAGATTAACTCCCTTTGGTACATACACAAATGAACCACCAGACCATACAGCTCCGTGAAGTGCTGCGAACTTATGATCCTGTGGTGTAATAAGCTTCATAAAATGCTCGTGTACCATATCTGCATATTCACCTGTAAGTGCACTTTCCATATCAGTGTATACAACACCCTGATCAGCAACCTCCTTACGGACATTATGGTATACAAGCTCTGAGTCGTACTGTGCTCCAACTCCGGCTAATGACTCTCTCTCCGCCTTAGGAATACCTAATCTGTCAAATGTATCCTTAATCTCTTCTGGTACATCCTTCCAGTCACCCTTCATATTCGTATTGGCACGAACATAAGTAGCAATATTATCCATATTGAGTCCATCAATAGACGGACCCCAGTCAGGCACCTGCATATTATTATATATCTCTAATGACTTAAGTCTGAACTCTCTCATCCAAGCAGGATCATGCTTCTCTTCTGATATCTTCTCAACGATTTCTGGAGTAAGTCCCTGCTTTATTCTATAAGAATCGTTCTCTTCGTTCTTAATATCATAAACACTTCTGTTTATGTCATCTACAAATGTCTTTTCTTCCATTACAAGCCTCCGAGCCTTAATTACTTGATGAATCTTTCGAAACCATTCTCATTGATATCATCAATCATAGCACTGTCGCCTGTTGCAACAACATTACCATTGACAAGAACATGAGTATAATCCACCTTAAGTGCCTCTAAGATACGGGTGCTGTGAGTGATAATAAGAAGTGCTCCGTTCTGAGTCTTCTGATATTCTTCAACACCTAGCGATACTGTCTTAACAGCATCTACATCAAGTCCTGAGTCAGTCTCATCAAGAATAGCAAGAGAAGGCTCAAGCATAAGAAGCTGTAATATCTCAGCTTTCTTCTTCTCACCACCTGAGAAACCAACATTAAGGTCTCTGTCCATATATGATGGATCCATCTGAAGGAATTCCATCTTCTCCTGAAGGAGCTTCTTGAACTTGAAGTATGTCATCTTCTTTCCACGCTGCTCCATAGAACTTCTTATAAAATTACCAAGTGTGATACCAGGAACCTCAATAGGATTCTGGAAAGACAGAAAAAGACCTGCCTGTGATCTCTCAGCAACATTCTTAGAAAGTAAATCTTCTCCGTTAAATGTAACCTTACCACCTAATATCTCATATCTTGGGTTACCCATGAGAGCATAACCAAGAGTAGACTTACCTGCTCCGTTAGGTCCCATAAGTACATGAGTCTCTCCCTTATTAAGAGAAAGATCAACCCCATGAAGTATTTCTTTATCTTCAACACCAACCTTAAGCTGGCTCACATTTAATATTTCCTGTGCCATAATGCCTCCTTAGCTGTACATTCTTTTAGCAACACACATAATATCATTGAAAGAAAAGGTTGTAAAGTTATTCATAATAACAATTGTTACTATTGTTTAACATAGTTACTTCTCTTTTGCGGCTTGAACCCACAATTCCATCTCCCGTTTCTTTGCATCATTAATATTGCTTACTATTTCCCTTGCGAATATATCATCTGTTTCTTTTTCTCTATTTCGGAAACCATCGTATCTTCATATATATATCTTACCTCCCTGAGATAATATATAAATACAGGTATCTCATCACTGTAATCCTTGCTCTTTGACACAACCAACTCCATCCACTTATACTCACCATCAAGAAGCCGTCTGAATATCAATCTCAATGATTTTTTATTGTTTCTGAAATGCTCAAGCACCCTGTCTGGATTGGCAAAATCTCTATATGTCCCGGCATCCTCAGGGTGAACTACTCCCATATCAATATATTTGTCAATATATTCCTTAATACTGCCTGATAATCCGGCATCTCTTATTATGTCCTCCTGGGTTGACTTTATAGGTTCATATCTGTCATGCAGAAAATCAGCCCTGAGTATCTTAATAAATGTATTATATATAATATCCATTGCATCTTCTCTTGCACCTGCCTGATAATCAGCTTCTTTCCATGTGAAAAGCACTCTCCTGTTATCCTCAGAATAATTTGTTGGCTTAGTAACCTCAAATACATACCATTTATATGTTCCATCCATATTATATCTTATCTGGTATGTTCCTCTTTCTTTCCCCTCATCAAGCTGTTTCTTAATTCTGCCAAGATTAATAGCTTCCTTGTAAAGTGAAACATCATCCGGGTGGATAACACCATACTTAATATATCTGTCTGCATATTCTGCAATAGTCTTAGGTCTTGGTGTCATAACATAATCAGGCTCATCTGTCCTTCTTATAAAGTGATATGCTCCCGTATCAAGATCAACATCTGCAATCTTCCAGAAGTAATCAGTTATCTCCTTAAGATAAGACTTATCATTCTTTCTTGTTTTTAAAATAATAAGCTTATCAGCTACGTTGTCCTTATCATCAACAAGCTTCTCATAATCACTTATAGGCATAGGTCTGTAATAATAGTATCCCTGTGCATATTCACAGCCCAGGATTTCAAGCAGCTTAAGCTGTTCATCAGTCTCAATACCCTCAGCAATAGCCGGAATATCGAGCTGTCTTGCCATATCAAGAACTGCAGTTATAATGCTTACACCTTTATCATTATTTTCCGGATTAAGGTCTAGAAATTTCATATCCAGTTTCAGAACATCTGCATCAATATCCTTAAGCATGTTAAGTGATGAATATCCGCTTCCAAAATCATCAATAAGAATCTTAAAGCCCGCATTCTTAAATGCCTTCTCCGTATCCTTAATTACCGAGCCATTCTCCACATATGCACTCTCTGTAATCTCTATTTCAATATACTCTGTTGAAATATTATATTTTTCAATCATGCCTTTAAGTATTCTTACAACATCCATAGAGTATATATCTGCTCTCGAAACATTTATTGATATTGGCAGTACTGTTCTTCCCTCATCAAGCCATCTTCTTATAGTCTGACATACTTTATCCCATATATACACATCAAGTTTATTTATGAATCCATTCTTTTCAAGCAGCGGTATAAACTGTCCTGGTGAAATAAATCCTTTCTCAGGACTTATCCATCTCACAAGTGCCTCAGAACCAATAATCTTACCTGTCTGTAATATACATTTGGGTTGAAGATAAAATGTAAATTCTCCATTATCCATTGCACTGCATATCTCTGGCATAAGCTTTGCTTCTGCTTCCTGTTCCCTTGCCATACTATCATCATACCAGAAGATATCCTTATCAGGGCGCTGTTTTGCTATCTCTAGCGCACCATACGCATAGTCACACATCTCACCTGTAGTGATATCCTTATCTGCAGTCTTATATGCACCATAATATGCCCTTGTAATATCATGCCCCCTGTATCCGTTAACAATACCTGATATTCTTTTTCTGATTAGATTAATCACATCATCGTTCTCTTCAAATATAACACAGAAATTATCTCCACCCATATATCCGGAAATTGTTCCATACCCGGCATCTATACTCTTAAGAGCTTCTCCAATCTCTATAAGAAGCTCATCACCAGTTTCACGACCATACCACTTATTAATAAGGTGAAAATTCTCTATATCTATCGCCAGTATGCAATATGTTTTGTTATCAAAAAGTACTGTTTTATCAGCTATTCTCCAGAAAGTTCTTCTTAATGGAAGATTCGTAGCCAGATCATAATTATATCTATCAGGGTTAATCCTTAACTTATTGTACCTGCTCATGTCTACCATAGCTGCCTCCTTTGTACCCTCAATATCTTATAAGCCCACGTTGCTCAAAATACCATCTCCATTTTATCATTATTACATTGATAAAACAATAATTTAAATATAAAATAACTATCAACTGGATATGTTTAAAAAATTATATAAAGGAGACTTTAACATGGCAAAATACATAATGGCTCTTGATGCCGGAACAACAAGCAACCGCTGTATTCTTTTCAACAGAAGTGGTGAGATGTGCAGTATTGCACAGAAAGAATTTACACAATATTTTCCAAAACCCGGCTGGGTCGAACATGATGCAGATGAAATCTGGTCAACGATTCTGGAAGTTGCCAGGCAGGCTCTTGCAAATGTAGGTGCTAATGCGTCAGATATTGCCTCAATAGGAATAACCAACCAGCGTGAAACAACAGTTGTATGGGACAGACATTCTGGTGAACCCGTATACAATGCTATTGTGTGGCAGTGCAGAAGAACTTCAGAATATGCAGATTCTCTTAAAGAGAAAGGGCTTACCGAAACAATCCGTAATAAAACCGGTCTTGTTATTGATGCATATTTCTCTGGAACCAAATTAAAATGGATTCTTGATAATGTTAAAGGTGTCCGTGAGCGTGCCGAAAAAGGGGATCTTCTTTTTGGAACAGTTGAAACATGGTTAATCTGGAAACTTACTAAAGGTCAGGTTCATGCCACAGATTATTCCAATGCATCAAGAACAATGCTTTTTAATATTAACACTCTTGAATGGGATGACGATATATTAGCCCAGCTTGATATTCCAAAATGCATGCTTCCAAAGGCGGTCCCATCAAGCAGCATATTCGGTGAGACCTCCGCTGAATTCTTCGGCTGTCCTATTCCAATCGGAGGAGCTGCCGGCGACCAGCAGGCAGCACTTTTCGGACAGACTTGTTTTGATGCAGGAGAGGCCAAGAATACATACGGGACAGGCTGCTTTCTTCTTATGAATACAGGAGAAAAGCCTATTTTCTCCAAGAATGGTCTTGTTACTACTATTGCATGGGGACTTGACGGTAAAGTGAACTATGCCCTTGAAGGCTCAATATATGTAGCCGGAGCTGCCATCCAGTGGCTTCGTGATGAAATGCATTTTATAGATTCTTCACAGGATTCAGAATATATGGCAAGAAAGGTTCCCGATACCAATGGATGCTATGTTGTTCCTGCATTTACAGGACTTGGTGCACCGTACTGGGACCAGTATGCAAGAGGTACTATCTTAGGAATAACCCGTGGTGTCAACAAATATCACATTATACGCGCTACACTTGAATCAATTGCTTATCAGGTAAACGATGTTCTTGCTGCAATGAAGGCAGATTCAGGCATAGAACTTTCTTCTCTTAAGGTCGATGGTGGTGCAAGTGCTAACAATCTTCTTATGCAGATGCAGGCAGATATATCCGGTGCTCCTGTAAACAGGCCTGTATGTGTTGAAACAACTGCCATGGGTGCGGCTTACCTTGCCGGACTTTCAGTTGGTTACTGGAAAAGTACCGATGACATAAGAAAGAACTGGTCTGTAGACAGAACATTTGACCCTGAAATCACCCAGAATGAGCGTGATTCCAAAGTCAGAATGTGGAAAAAAGCTGTTTCTTATTCATTTAACTGGGATAAATAATTCCGTCGGATGATTCTTCTAACATATAAAAGCGATATTGTATAAAAGTAAATTCATACAATATCGCTTAATCTTTTTATTACCTTACAGCACTCTTCTGGTTTTTGTGCATTGCACGAAATTTAATAATGTTATTTTACCTATTATCCACCTTCTCCGGATACATATCATGATTTGCCATACGGTTGAATGCCACATCTTCCCACTTAGTTCCTGGCTTTCCATAATTGCAGTATGGATCAATGGAAATTCCACCACGGGGTGTGAATTTGCCCCACACTTCAATATACTTTGGCTCCATCAGCTTAATCAAATCCTTCATAATCACGTTCACGCAGTCCTCGTGAAAATCCCCATGATTACGGAATGAAAACAGGTACAGCTTTAAGCTCTTGCTTTCCACCATTCTCTCGCCTGGGACATACGAAATAATAATGTTTGCGAAATCAGGCTGCCCTGTAATTGGACAGAGACTTGTGAATTCCGGGCAGTTAAACTTCACGAAATAATCATTTTCCGGATGTTTGTTTACAAATGTTTCAAGCAGGCCAGGGTTGTAATCTGTCTCGTAATTGTTCTGCTGGTTGCCTAATAATGTTAAATTCTCTTTTTCTCTCATAGCTTTCTCCAATTTTTATTTTATTGCAGGGTCACTTACCCCATTTGCTGCAAATGCAGCCGCTCTGTCGATACAGGTTCCACATTTGCCGCAAGGCACATCCTTTCCTTCATAGCAGGACCATGTAAGCTCGTATGGTGCGTTAAGCTCTAAGCCCATCTTCACCACCTCCGCCTTAGTCATATTCACAAATGGCGCCTCCACCTTTAACTGATGTCCTGAGCCCTCAAAAATCGCCTGATTCATAGCATCATTAAACATCGGTGAACAGTCTGGATAAGCAAAACCAGCTGAATCATCTGCATGTGCGCCATAAAGAATCACGCTGCAGTCCTTGCTTAGTGCAATGCTTGCCGCCGATGAAAGAAACAGTCCATTTCGAAATGGCACATAGGTGCTTACAGGCTTTTCGCCCTCCGTCTTTTCAATCTGCATGGCATAGCTCTCCTCTGGAATTTCCTCTGTAGACTGCTGCAATAAAGAGCAGTTGCTATATTGAAAAATCTTACTCAGATCCAGGAATAACTGCTCCACTCCGTAAAATGCAGAAACAGCCTTTGCCGCCTGAATTTCTTTATCGTGCTTCTGTCCATAAGAAACTGACAGAGCAATTACATTGTCCTTTCCATATCGGATCACTGCCAATGCCAGTGCCGTAGTGGAATCCACGCCACCGCTTGATAATACTAATGCTTTCATAACTCATCTCTCCTATCTTAGATACATTTGTAATGCTGCATCGTCCTTAAAGCTTCCTCTTAACTCTACAGTCATTGTTCTCGTGTTGTTTTTCTTAATTCCTCTTGCCGACACACAGCTGTGATATCCTTCAAGCACCACCGCAACATCCTCGCTTCCTGTTATCTCTGTCATAATGTCCGCAATATCCTGACCGATTCTTTCCTGTAACTGCAGTCTTCTTCCAACCATATCGCATATTCTTGCAATCTTTGATAAGCCTATAACCTTCCCATTAGGAATGTACGCAACTGTCGCCTTCATATCATACATAAGCGCCATATGGTGCTCGCAGTAAGAAAACAGGTCGATGTCCTTCATAACTACAACCTTAGAAGTATCAAGCTCCTCAATTCCATCCTCAAATGTCTTATCAAACATCTGCGCAATTTCGTGATTGGAGTAATTCATCCCAAGAAAGACCTCCTCGTACATCTTCGCAACTCGCTTTGGTGTATCCTTTAAGCCCTCCCTCTCCGGGTCGTCGCCCAATGCAACAAGAATCCCTCTAATATGCTCCTCAATTGCTTTCGTATCTATCATCATAATCTCCATTCTTGCTTCACCCCGCAAACTTTGGGCTGAAAGCACAAATTTGCACGTAAAAAATCTTTGATATTAGGATTTTTCACATTATACGCCCCTTTCCTCTGGGTTCCAGATTACCTTGTGCATCTGAATCTGAAGACGCACATCATTCATCCTTTTACTGGTCATGAAATTCACGATTTCCACTGGCTCAATTGAACCAAACACTGAGCTTATGAATACCTGGCATCTTTCTGTCAGATGAAATTTTTCAATTATTTTCTCTGCACATTCCAAATCATTAATGCTGCCCGAAACGAACTTGACTGTGTCCTGCTTTCTTAAAGCCTCCATATTGGAGAGAAGCATTTTCTCCTCACAGCCGCTGGATGGCAGCTTGTAATCCATAGTAAGGCTAAGTTTTTCTTTTGAAAATGCATTGGCAAGGGGAGCAATATCAACCGCTCCATTAGTTTCAATCTCTACTCGAATGTCCGATTTGTTCAATAATTTTTCTACCAGACTCCTGATATCCTTCTGTAATAAAGGCTCTCCCCCTGTCAGCGTCACATTTTTAATGCCTGTCTCACTGACATATTCACAAATCTTATCTGGTGACAGCTCCTCGTAATCACAAGCTGGCTCATTGGCCCACTTTGTATCACAGTAGGAGCAATTTAGGTTACAACCCTTGAATCTGATAAACACCGCCAATTCTCCGGCTCTTCTTCCCTCTCCATTAATACTTATAAATTTCTCAACAACTTTCATATTAGTTTCTTTCCTTTATTGTTCGTATGCTGCTACATTATTAGGTGTCTCGTATACTTCCACTCTGTGGATTGGAAAGCCTTTTACACTCATCAGCTCATAGAAATATTTTGAAAAATGCTCCGCAGTAGGTCTGAAGCCAACTTCAATCATACGAAACTCCTCCGCCTGTAATGCAGCAATTGTCGCACCTTTTAGAGAACCTTTTTCATAAATCAAGCTGTGGTCAAAATCATCACAGATATCCTTCAAAGCATTTTTTAAATCAGAAAAATCCACAAGCATTCCTCTTGTCTGACCCTCATCCTTTAACTGGTCTGCTGCTATTTCAACAACAACTCTCCAGCGGTGACCATGAAGATTCCTGCATTTTCCGGCATACCCCTTCAGAAAATGTGCAGAATCAAAGCTGTTCTCGGTTTTTAAATAATACATTTTAGTTTCTCCTCTAATTTATTGTGGAATAAAAACAGAATTGCTTAGAAAAGAACGTGCCCCACTGTGAGCACATATAAAAAGCCCTGTAAATGTATACACACCTACAGGGCTAAATTACATAAAAAGTCTTCTTAGCAGCCCTGGTTTTATTTAACGACAGGATGGTACAAACGAACTGTCGCGCATTTTTATGCGATATGTCTATTATAAATATTTTTCTGGATATGTCAATGTAAATTTTCCCCCAGCAGCTGCACCTTTATCACGTTCATTATGCGTGCCGAGTATGTTTCCTGAATTTCTCCTGCAAATGTTATTGAAACCATATCATTTACTACCAGGTCAGACAGCGCAATCTCTGTTTCCTCCTTCGTCCATGAAGTTTTATATTTGACCCTATTAAACCAATCTTAAACCGATTAATCTTTTAATATATCTTATCAACCTCATCTTCATACACTGATTCAGTATGAGTATCAAATAGCACCCATTCCACCAGATCAAAACAATCTGGATTATCCTGCAAGAACCGGTTTACTGTATGTACCGCAATCTTTGCCTCCATTCCATATCGGTCCTACAGTATGAATAACATAATCGCATGGTAAATTATAGGCTTTTGTTATCTTTGCTTCTCCAGTCACGCATCCGTGAAGTGTCCTACACTCAGCCAGAAGTTCCGGTCCTGCGGCTCTATGAATCGCACCATCTACACCGCCTCCGCCAAGAAGAGAGTTATTTGCTGCATTAACAATTGCCTGCACATCTGTTACTTTTGTTATATCTCCTTTTACTGTCTTAATCAAATACATCTTTCTTACCTGCCTGTTTATTATATTACCTCTGCCCCAAATGGCATCAGAGACAATTTAGCAATTTTGAAAAACTGCTTTCCGAAAGGAATTCCAATAATTGTTATACAACATATCAGACCTGCCAAAACCCACGACAGTCCACTCAACAATCCACCACATATAAACCAAAGTATATTTCCTAATATGCTCATATCAATATTCCTTCTCTATCTCTCCATCTATTCCATACATTTTCTTGAATGCATCAAGGTCTGCCTGATTTTTAATCAGCATAACCTCCTCTATCTTACCTGTATGAATGTCCTTAAAGCCTGCAACCTGCTCACCATTACATATGCTTGCCTTGATTACCGGTTTCTTATTTTCTTTATCATATGTCTTCATAACTATCTTTTTCTTAAAGAATCCCACTCTGAGCACCTTCTTTTGACTTTGCCATCAGTATAACAACTGCTTATACCATTCATCCTTCGTCATATCATCACCACAAATCGTATGGTTTCATGGTTTCTGAATTTCGATATTCATGTTTCTCATAATATCCTATCAGCTTACCCTCATCTCTGAGTGCCACCATGTAAACATCTTTATTCTGTTTCTCATTATGAAAAGTATAAACGATATTATGGCTTTCATCTGCTGCAAACCCGTCCACGACCTGCTGTATTTTATTCCTAGATTCCGGACTATGACAATCTAACAAACTTCTTCCAATAAGTTTATCTCCGCCTCGCTTCGCATAGCTGGTAACAGCTGCAGTATTCATGTAGATAATCTCATGTTTGAGATTGCATATAACAACGGATGCCCTGTCCTGATCAACAATACTCTTATAAAAGCTGACATAGGATTTAAACTTAATTACCTTTTCATTATCCAGCCTCTTTTGAAGTTGTGGTTTCTTTCTTCGATAATAATCGTATATCTCTTCATCAGGTATCCAGATTTGTGCCTCATTTATCTTATCAAGTACAGCTTCAACAATCTGTTCATCTGCCAGTAAATCAGGTACTTTATCATGCTCTGTTACATACTTTTTGTATTCTTCATACACCCATCCTGTAATCTTATCCTTCTGCTTCATCTTTAGATTACTAAATTGTTTGTTCATCTGTAAAATCTGACCATCAATCTTTTTATGTATTTTAGTTTTCTTACTTTTTGCCATCTTCAGCTATCCTTTAAAACTTCACTATTTCCGGTTCATGGGTAAATGATGAGAATGTGGCTGTTGCATTCTTGAAATAGAATACCTCGGTATTTCCATCATCTGCTGAGTACATATTCTGTAAAGATGGATAAGCATCAAGCATAGACTGTCTTGCTTCTCTTCTGTCATCTTCTACAAGTTCTCCGGCTACACGAAACCACTCGCCATTTTTAAATGCACAAATTTCTACCTTCGGGTTTGCGTGAATCTGCTTTGAAACATCCTTTACCTTGCCAGTCTGAATATACAGCTTTCCTTCAAAAATGTGTGCTGTTCCAAAAGGTCTTACCCTTGGCTGGTCGCCTTCTACTGTTGCCAAATAATATGTCTCTGCTTCTTTTAAAAATTTAGCTACTCGTTCCATGATGTAATCCTCCTGAATTGATTAATATCGTTTCATATTTACAAGCAGTTTCATTCTATTAGTTATAAAGGTATATCTTCAATAAATCTGTTGTTGCTTTGTCATTTATGACGGCCCGTCCTATTGTTATGCCATTGCTGATGATAATATATTCTCCGTTTTCATATCTGGCATTTACCAAATCATCTTCCCCTTTTAAGTCTATACATATACTTGATATAATTCCGCAAATCTCCTCTTGTGAGCTTCCGCTTTTTATCTCATAAGCATAATCCGCATCTCCTATCTCATTCAGATCAGTTACCAAACAATACTCCGCTCCATTCATCAGCATTTCTTCATTCAAAGTTGGTAATTGAGCCGTCTTATACTCATTAAATAAAAAGATAACTACAAGCGCAATGAATGCCGGAAAAAAGATACCGCCAAACCGCTGTGCATAATTTTGTTCTTCCCACCGCTTGCTATGACGACCAAACAGCGGTATTTTCATCTGCACCAAACCTGCTCCTATACTTACAAGCAAAAAATAAAATATAACTTTTATCAAAGACTCATCCCCCATTTAATCATTAATAAAAATATCGTTCCTAAAACGACGCCTACTAACCATATAAAGCGAAACACCTTGTTATATCTCGAACTATTAGAACACGGAACAAGCCAATATTCCTGTGGAAACCCCAAAAGGTATTCTTTTAATTCCTGCTTCAATTCCATGACTATACTCCACATTAATCCAGACAGCACAATGCACACCGTTCCATAATATGTAATTGGTGCATTTGTAACCACAGCAAAGAAATAATGTGCCATCTTAAGAAGGAAGATACACCACGCAATACAGCATGGAATTGTAAACGCCCTTTTCATTTTCCACTTCAAACCAAATATAACCTCTGGAACGAATACAGTCAATGCCCCCATCGGCAATCCTCCTGTTCGTCCATGTGTGAAATCGCTCTCCGACTCCAAAGACCAAATTCCTGTCAATACTATTACTGCTGGTATTAGTATGGTGCAGAACAAGTTATATGCAATAATCAACACATTTTCATTGTCGTCGTTCATAACTTAGCCCCCAATCAGTTCATCAAGCCTGATAGCCACTCTTCCTGATAATGAATAATACAATGCTGTTAGCTTTGCCTTGTCGTACAAATTTGCATACACATTATAATAACATAGCGATATTGACATACCGAAGCCAAATATTTTTAAGGGTATAGACGTTACATCAAGTTCTTAGTATATGAAATTTGCAAATTATTCTTGGATTTGGCTCAAATCAAATGCACCGTTCTCAATCAACTTCAAAATTGTGTCTACCAAGTTGTTTTTTACAGTTTCACTTTCATTTTCAACGCCAGAATACTCTACGTAAATAGTGTTCTCTCCCATATCAAAGGTTGCATAATATATTACGGTTTTGATACCTTGACTATTTGACTTTGTTACGAAATATCCTGCATCGATATCAACGCCGTCTACACTTGAAGTGATTGTATTTCCATCAATGATAGTATCTAATAGATTTACACCCTGTTTAGATACTACCATTCTTGTATCACTAATTTTTCCCTCAAAACCCAGAATATTATGATTGTCAGCATCAAAGTAAGCATCTGCGGTAACAGGCAGGTCTGCAAAAAGCATTTCAATCTCAGCATTGCTCAAAGGTCTTGTTGTTACATTTAAGTTAATTGAAGATTGTGATAAGTCATTTTTAACAAAAGTAATTGTTTCTCCACCATCCAGCGTGGCAATATCGTTTTTTGTACCAAACAGATTGCTTTGAAAAACTCCCACTCCAATCACAACAACGAGTACGAAGCAAGCAGCAACAGACACCCATTTTTGCCGATTAGTAATTTTACTTGTTTTTTTCATAGGTTCAGCCTCCTTAATATACTGATTATCGACATTTCCCAATGCCCTTAAAAGTTTCTTTTCTTTCATACAGAGATACCTTCTTTCTCTAATAATTTTTTAAGTTCGTTCCTTGAACGAAATAATGACATCTTGATTTTGCTCTCACTCATACCATATTCCGTTGCAATTTCTTTAATGGGCGATAAATACCAATATCTTCTCATAAAGATTTTTCGCTGTTCTAATGACAGGGAAGAAAGAAAGCGGTTGAGAATATCCGTTAGAGCAATTTCTTCAACAATGTTTTCTGTACTATCCAACGATGGTATGCACTCTTGTATTTCATCAAAAATCAATGACATTTGCCCGCCATTACGTTTCTTTGCATTGAGCAGTTCGTACCTGTCCAAAGATAAGTTGCGAGTAATCTTCCCTAAAAAAGTTTTTAGGACAGATGGACGGTTAGGCGGTATGCTGTTCCAAGCTCTTAAATAAGTATCATTTACACATTCCTCGCTATCTTCGTCATTGTGAAGAATATTAGAGGCTATATATCTGCAATACTTTCCGTATTTTTTTGAAGTTTCGGATATAGCAGCTTCGGAGCGCTCCCAATATAAATCTAATATCTGCTTATCATCCATAAGCTTCTCCTCCTTCCCCTTGTATTAAGGTCTTTCACCCTAATAGACGAGAAAAATGTGTCAAGCGTCACTTAAATTCAAAAAATATTTATTCAAAGATTAGCTTTCATTTTTTGAAAGAATATAATAAAACAGCAAAAGACGTACACCAACAAGTCTCTTAATATTCAATGCGGAAAAAGTTATTTCAAATGGGGGTTTAATTTTGCCCCCTCCAGGGTATTATACTGGTTCCACCAAAGGCGGGGTTTCGCAACACCATAATTACTTGTTGCTTCCTAAAGGAAGCTCATTACTTCCTTCCATCTTCTTACTTATCGTTTTCTTCCTGTTCCTGTATGTATTTTCTTACCGTTTCTTCATTCACATTTCCTACTGTCGATACGTAATATCCTCTCGCCCAAAAATGTCTATCTCCCCACTTGCTCCTATATTCCGGATGTCGGTCAAACAACATCAATGTGCTTTTTCCCTTCAGATATGACATAAACTCTGAAACACATAGTTTCGGTGGAATTGCAATGTACATATGTACATGATCAATACATACTTTTCCATCTGTTAGTGTTACCTATTTCATCTCACACAATTTTTTGATTGTTTCTACTAAATCTCTCTTTGTTTCACCATACATTATTTTTCTTCTAAACTTTGGAATAAAAACAATGTGATATGTGCAATTCCAGCGTGTGTGTGTTATACTTTGATTATCCATTTGGATACCTCCTGTGTTTTGATATGGTCTGCGAAACCAATATCATTATAACACGCAAGGTTTTATTTTCTAGCACTCTAGGTAACGCTACGGCTTTGCCTCGGCCCCCATTTCAAATGGGGGATTAACAAAACTTTTCATTTACGGTTCATCCGGGAGCTGTACTACCTCTACAATTGCTTCAATTGTTTCAACCGGAGCATCACTCCATGGATATGCCGCATCATCACAGCCTGCCTGCTCAAGTAATTCTTTTGCATCAGGACCTAATAATTTCTGATATGCATCATACACAGATGCAAGCTTATTCGAAAATTCCACCTGTTCAGAGTTTCCTTTATCAGAAAGCCATGATACTGTCTCTTTTTTAATCTCATCTGTGGTCATACTGGTTCCAACTCCCCAGTTAAGCAAATGTGCTGCAGTTTTAATAGAATTCATTCCATTTCCGGCTGTTCCCGGCTGAATATCCAAATCAATTTCATCTAATACACCTCTGAATTCTTTATATGACGGCTTCACATCCTGTAATTGATTTTGTTTCTTCGTCTCTGTTTGCTCCATATTATTATCTTCTGCTGTTGCCAGCTCACTATTATCTTCGCTCGTAACGACCTGCTCTATACTGTTTCCAGTATTAGTCATAGTTTCGGTTTCCTGCTGCCCACATGCGGTCAATGAACATACCATAACTACCATAATCATCAAAAATAACTTATTCTTCATAATTTTTTCTCCTGTCATTCTACATTATTATTCGTTCCATGATGTATAACTGCCCATCTTTATATTCTGCGGTAATGTCACCTCCCATTCTTTCAGTCTCTACTCTCATGAAAACACTCCTAAAACATCTGTATAATTCTCGCAATCTCCATAACTACAATCTTTAGCATCACTCCACCGGACATCACATAAAACCATATCTCACGCATATGCTGTGACTTTGCAATTGGTGTTGCTATTGCTGCAATAATTATGATTGCAGCTCCGACACATCCAACGATGTTCGGGACGCTCACAAGTGAAAATATTCCAGGATTACAGCTTCCATCTATCGTATACTGAATTGTTTTATCCAGTCCGTCTCTTGCAGCTGCAAAGCAGCATATAACAAGACTATATGCCAAAATAAACAGGCTCCTTCTGCCCCAGAAATTAATGTTGCTTCTGTTACTGATTGAGTATCCAACAAACCCAACCAGCGATACAATCATAAGTGTAGTAACTGTTGTTACCATATTCCCAAAATAGAGTTTCATCCTTGACCTCCCATAATATAAATGACGCAGTGCAAAACTGTAATATTACAATCTGCACTGCGTCTTAGCGTCTGGCTTCCTTTACTATAAATTTTTCTGCATCAATCAGGCTTTCTTTTTTACACTTTGGACAAAACAAAGGAAAATTTGTTAATACCGTATCCTTCCTTGCCAGTGTACTGTTTGTCGGGGCAGGCATCACGGAACATGACCAGCATTGCCCCTGTACCACAGCCACAGTCCAGTACGTCCTGACAGGGTTCTTTCAAAAGCTCCTCCAACAAGTCGGGGTAATCCTTGCGGCACAGGTTGTACACGCTGGGGTCACTGTCATCAAATTTCTCCGCCGCAGCGTCAAACTCCCGCAGAGTGAGATTTTTGTATTTTTGGTTTGTCATAATAGCACCTCTGCATATTCATTTGCCATTTAGTTAGTTTATACTAATCGAATATTATCATATTTCTACATAGTTTTCAACATCCTATCTGTGTCTGTAGTCTATCAGCAACTTGACCCTTTCTATTTTTATAAAAAGCTTAGATTTTTGTCTTGACAACTGAGCCACTATAGAGTAACGATATATGAAAAAGATGTGAGAGGAAAATCATGAAGGTTGAAACATTATCAGAAAAAGATATCAATGCGATCGGGCATGCATTCGGTTATTATGAATATGCTCAGGGCGAAAAGGGGCTTGTTTCCGCATACAGCAGCAAAGACGCAGTCGTCAGTTATATCAACGGCTATGTGGAAATGGTACTGCAGGCAGGTATGCTTTATACAACCGGTCCGCAGCAGGAAGCATTTATTGCCTATAAGCGCTGTGATGAAAAAGTGGGACTGAAGGCAGGTCAAAAGCTGATAAAAGGGATGTTTGCAGGATCATCCTTTGGTGAAATGGTACGGATGCTCAGCATTCTCGGAAGCGGTGGATCATCTTCCATTGAAAAGAAACTGAAAAAGAAAAAACAAAAATACCTGTTTGTCGGATTGGTATGTGTGCGGGAAGAATACCAGGGGCAAGGCTATATGAGGAAAGCGCTGGAGCTTGCGTTTGCCGAGGGCAACAGACTGGGACTCCCGGTCGTACTGGATACCGATGCCAAACTGAAAAGTGATAAATACAGACACCTTGGCATGGAACTGGCAGGCGTCCGTACCTGCAAAAACGGCAGTAAATTATACGAACTGATCAAATATCCTGATTCCACGGTCTAATGAAATTAAAAATCATACACTGTCTAATGAAATTGGAATTTAATAATTAGTTTTTTTCGCAATCAAGACTCCAACAGGAGCTAAACCGCCATCCACCAAATTCACTTTGACAACTGTAAAGCCATAATCCGTAATAAACTCACAAAAATTTTCCTTGTTCCATTCTT